>Ga0182736_1000073_pt1 | contig 199040 bp, 198 predicted proteins | sample eDN5th30CKraftBY_FD_128882 | JGI IMG/M metagenome (GOLD analysis project Ga0182736, IMG submission 128882) | Enriched backyard soil microbial communities from Emeryville, California, USA - eDNA 5th pass 30_C Kraft BY (version 2) (version 2) | ecosystem: Environmental > Terrestrial > Soil >... | reverse complement strand
CTGCAGGCCCAGCACGCAGCGCATGCCGGGCACGGCGTCGAACGCCCGCACGACGTCCAGTTCCGTCGTGCCGGGATTGGCGAAACACACCTCCACGCCTTCCACCTGCAAGGCCGCCAGCAAGGCTTGCGCTCCAGTCGTCATGTCGAACTCCTTTTTTTCAGTATTATCGCTATTCGATAAAAACGTAAATTCAATAAAAATATTGACCCCATAATTTCGATAGAAATTTGCTTATTTGATAAATTTGCATAACCCAGCGGGACGACGACGGCCCCTGGCTTGCCAAAGCGCCGCCATTGCGGCACCCTGGCGGGCTTCGTTTTCCCCTGCCGTCCGCCTCTCATGAACAGCCTTCGCCGCATGCTCGACGTCCTCGATCTCTTCAGGCCCGACCAGCCTGCCGTTGACGTCGACGTGATCTGCAACCAGCTCGGCTATGCGCCCGCCACGGCCTATCGCTACATCCGGGAGCTCTGCGCGGTGGGCCTCCTGGTGCGGCTTCCGGGGGGATATGCACTGGGGCCGCGCGTGATCCAGCTCGATCTGCAGATGCGCGAATACGACCCGATGCTCAACGAGAGCCGGGACCTGATCGAGGCCTTGGGGGAAGAAACGGGCCTGAACGTGCTGCTGAGCGAGCTGTACGGCAGCACCGTCATCACCGTCCACCACCACCCGGGGCGCGACGCCGAGCCGCTGCGCTTCGGCCGCGGCCGTCCCATGGCCCTGCTGCGCAGCGCCACGGCGCGCGTGGTACTGGCCAGCCTGCCGCCCCGCCAGCTGCGCCGCCTGTACGACGAGCACGCGCAGGAAGCGGACATGCAGCGGCTGGGCGCCAGTTGGAAGGACTTCTCGCGCGCCATGCTGGAGATACGTCGCGCGGGATACTGCCTGTCCGTCGGCGACCTCGACCCGGACAAGGCCGGGATCGCGGCGCCGATCTTCGACGAACGCAAGCGGATACTGGGCAGCATCACCGCCGTGGGATCGGTGGACCGCTTCCAGGCATTCAACGAGGAATACCTGGCCAAGCGGCTGCGCGAGGCCGCCGGGGAAATCACACGCAGGATCTCGCAGGGCGCGCAGGCCTGAGGCACTTCGGGCCGCATCTCATTCCAGCCGGATGTTCGCGTCGCGGATCAGCTTGCCCAGGCGCGCCGTCTCGGCCTCGACCCCCGCGTTCACCTGCTCGGGCGTGCTGGGCGCGATCACCAGCCCGCGTGCCGCGAAGGTCGAGACGAAGCCTGGATCGGCCTGTGCCCGCGCAACCGCGGCGTTGATGCCGCGGATCACCTGCGGCGGCGTCTTGGCGGGAGCGAACAGGGTGAAATGGGTGGGGATCAGCAGATCGCCAGGCGCCCCGGCCTCGGCCAGCGTCGGCACGTCGGGCATCAGCGGGGAACGCCTGGCGTTGCCCACGACCAGCCCGCGCAGCCGGCCCGACCGGATGTGTTCAAGCACGGTCTCGGGCCCCGTCACCACACAGGGCACGTCGCCGCCCACCACGGCGGCCGCCGCCGGCACCATGCCCTTGTACGGCACGTCGGTGATCTGCACGCCGTAGTGGCGTTCGATCAGTTCCAGGCTCAGGTGATGCACGCTGCCCTGGCCACCGGTGGCCACCATCAGCGCGCCCGGATGCTTGCGCGCGTGATCGATCATCTCGCCCCAGGTCTTGAACGGCGCGTCGGCGCGGCAGACGACCGCCAGATCGACGCTGGCGACGTCGGACACGCCGGTCAGGTCCCGGGCCGCGTACGGCAGCCTGGCATAGAGCACCGGGTTGACCGACAGCGTCAGCCGGTCGACCAGCAGCAAGGTATTGCCGGTGGCCGCGGCCTTGGCAACGGCGTCGCTGCCGACGATGGCATTGGCGCCGGGCTTGTTCTCGACGACGACGGTTTTGTCCGTCGCGCCGCCCAACCGCTCGGCCAGGCCACGCGCCAGCACGTCGGGGGCGCTGCCCGGCGGATAGGGCACGACGATGGATACCGTCTGCGCCGGCCATGTCTGGGCCTGCGCGCCGGATGCGGCAAGCAGCAGGACACCGGCCACGGCAAGCAGGCGGCTGCGCATCGGGAACGAGGAAACGGGTGCTGCCATGAAAACCTGGTTCATCCAACTCTCCTGGGATACACGTTGCTGGCCATGCTCGCGGATACGAGGCATGGCGTGGGGAAACTACGTTTCAGTCGATGACGGGAAGCTGCAGGTAGGCCGGGTATTTGCCACCGGTGTGCAGGACATGGCGGCCCGCGTTGCTGGGTGCGGTGACCCCCTTGAGCGCGTCGCCGGCCACGGTCAATCGCAGTTCCTGGCCCGCGCGCCATACCATGCCCGTCGGCGCGATCGCGATGTCCAGCGGCACGACCTGCTCGGCCCGCAGGCGCTCAGGCTTGCGCAAGGCATGGACCGGCATGAAATCCTTGGACCGGGCGGCATCCAGCGCGCGCATCGACGCCCGCAAGCGGCCCCCCGTTTCCTTGTATCCCTCGGTGGTCTCCAGGACTTTCCCGTCGGCGCCGGTCTTCTGCACCGTGACGAAGAAGTCCCCGTCGTCGGCCCCCGCCACCTCGACCCACAGGCGCAGCTTCAGGTATCCGATCAGGCGCGTATCCCGATCGAACCGGTGGACGAACACGGCCGTCCCGGTCCTGGCGTCATAGCTCGCCGACGACGCGGCACCGACCGGCCCGGGCGACAGCGTGCCGGTGGCCGCATCCAGATAGACCTTCCGGTATCGCGTATCGGGCAGCGGCCAGTCGCTCGCGGGCACGTGCCGTTGATTCCTGCCGCCGGGGTCGAGCACCGTCATCCGGACCCGGGGGGTTCGCTCCCAGCCGTTGTCCACCCCTTTGAGGTAGCGGTCCAGGAAGCGGCGGTAGTCCTCCACGTTCTCCGGCGTGTACTGGTCGTTCCACAACCCCTTCTCGGTGATGCGCAGCCACTTGTCGCGCGAAGCCACCCGGTGGAACCCGTCCAGTTCGGCGGCGGCGATCTCCAGGCCGTAGCTGCCGACCAGATACATCGGGATCTCGATCCGGGACATGTCGGCGATCTTGTCCTCCCAATAGGCGTCCATGAACGGATGCCGCCGCGCCGTGACGGACGGTTCCTCGTAGAGATTCGAGCCGCGCATGCTCCTGAGCAGGAAGGTATTGAGCTGCGTGTTCGGGATCCCGCCCTTCATGAGACGGTCGCGGTACAGATCCGAGATGTGGACCCCGATCGGAGCGATGGCCACCAGGTGCGGGGGCCGCAGCGCGGCGATCTGGTACTGGACCATGCCCAGCCACGAGCTGCCATGCATCGCGATCTTGCCGTTGCTCCAGGGCTGCCCGGCCGCCCACTCGATGGCCTCGTAGCCATCGGCCGCGTTCACCCGGCCGAAAGACTGCATGTTCCCTTCCGACATGTCGACTCCGCGCGGATCGACGTTGACGACGGTATAGCCATGGCAGGACCAGTAGCCGGGATCCGGCGTCTCGAACGCCGCCAGGCCGGAAATCCAGGACGGGTCCAGCATCCCCTTGGGATAGACCCAGGCGGGATCCTGGGGCACCGATTTCGTGTACGGTCCCCATGCCATGATCGTGGGCAGCCTGCCCTGGCCGGCGGGACGGAACACGTCGGCATAGATCTTCACGCCGTCGCGCAAGGTGATGGCGACGTCCTGCTCCATCTCGATGTCACAGGCAAGAGGAAGCGTGGAAGCAAAGAGACGCGTCCCTTTGGCATACATGATCTTCTTCGGATCGAACCCGTGGTACTTCCCGTAGCAGAGTCCCGACGCCCCGGACGCGGCAGGCTGGCAGAAACCATCGCCGGTCTTCAGCGGCGCGCGCTGCGTGAACGTCACGTCCCACTCCTTGGGATACGCAACGGGCAGCTCGGGCCTGGCGGCGGCCGGCGCCGCGTGTGCGACGATGGCCGCCGCGCCGGCGACCCCCGCCGCCAGCACCATGAAAGATATCCTGGAATGCATGTCTGTCCCCCCTCCTGTTCTGATTGGTTGTCTGTTTCCGGCCGCCTGCTATCTGTCGCCCAACGCGACCACGGGAATCTGCAGATAGGCGTCGTACTTGCCGCCAGCGTGGATGACGTGCCGGCCCGCATTGGCGGGCGCGGTGGTGCCCTTCAACACGTCTCCGGCCACGGTCAATCGCAGTTCCTGGCCCGCGCGCCACATCATGCCGGTCGGTGAAATCGAGATGTCCAGCGGCACGACCTGCCCGGCGCCGAGGAGCTCGCGCTTGCGGAACGACGGGACCGGCAGGAAGTCCGTGGACTGGCCGGCATCGAGCGCGCGCATCGACGCCCGCAGGCGGCCCCCGGTCCCCTTGTATCCCCTGGCCGCCTCGATGACTTTCCCATCGGCGCCGGTCTTCTGCACCGTGACGAAGAAATCCCCGTCATCGGCATCGGCCACCTCGACCCACAAGCGCAGCCGCAGGTACCCCACGACGGCCGTATCCCGGTCGAACCTGTAGACGAAGGTGCGCTTCCCCGTCCTGGCGTCGTAGCTTGCCGACGAGGCCGGGCCGACCGGCCGCGGCGACAACGTACCGTTCGCCGCATCGAGGTAGATCTTCCTGTATTGCGTATTCGCCAGCGGCCAGTCGCTCGCGGGCACGTTCACGCGGTCCTCGCCGCCGGGATCGAGCACGGCCAGCCGGACCCTGGGAGTCTGTTCCCAGCCGTTGTCCACCCCTTTCAGATAGCGGTCGAAAAAGCGCCGCGTGTCGTCCACGTTCTCGGGCATGTACTGGTCGGCCCACGTCCCCTTGTCGGTGATGCGCAGCCACTTGTTCCGGGACGCGGCCCGGAAGAAGCCATCCATTTCCGCCGCCTGCACCTCCAGCCCATAGCTGCCGACCAGGTACATGGGAACCTCGACCTTGGACATGTCGGCGATCTTGTCTTCCCAGTAGGCATTCATCAAAGGCTGCCTGGACGCCATGACCGACGGTTCCTCGTAGCGATTCGAGCCGCGCATGCTCCGCGTGAGCACCGTGTTGAGCCGCGTGTTCGGGATGCCGCCCTTCATGAGCCGATGGCGGTACAGGTCGGTGATGTGGGCGCTGGCCGGGGCGATGGCCGCCAGGTGCGGGGGCCGCAGCGCGGCGATGTGGAACTGGACCATGGCGAGCCAGGAGCTGCCATGTATCCCGACCTTGCCATTGCTCCAGGGCTGCGCCGCCACCCATTCGACCACCTCGTAGCCATCGGCCGCGTCCACCCGGCCGAAGAACTGCATGTCCCCTTCCGACACGTCGACCCCGCGCGGATCGACGTTGACGACGGTATAGCCGTGGCAGGCCCAATAGCCGGCATCCGGCGCCTCGAACTTCGCCAGGCCGGTCAGCCATCCCGGATCCACGCCCATTTCCTTGGGATAGACCCACTCCGGATCCTGGGGCAACGACTTCGTATACGGCCCCCATGCGATGATCGCGGGCAGCTTGTCCTGTCCGGCGGGGCGGAGCACGTCGGCGTAGATCTTCACGCCGTCGCGCAGCGTGATGGCGACGTCCTGGTCCATCTGGATGTCGCAGTCGAGCGGCCGGGAAGCAGCGAACAGGCGGGTTCCCTTGGCGTAGGTGATTTTCTTCGGATCGAATCCCAGGTACTTCCCGTAGCAAAGGCCCGAAGACACGCCCGGGCCGACGGGAGGCTGGCAGAAACCTTCGCCGACCTTCAGCGGCGCGCGTTGCGTGAACGTGACGTCCCATTCGGCGGGATAAGCCGTCGGCAGAGCGGGCTTGGCGTCGCCGGCCACGGCAACCGCCGCGCCCGCGAGCCCCGCCGCCAGCACCAGACGTCCCGCCCACCGGCATCCCGGGCCGGACCGGCGCGCGGCGCTCATCGCTCCATCCCCGCCGGCTCGCCGGCCAGCGCCAGCGCGCGATCGACCAGCGCCGTGCAGGCCGAGCGGTTGCCCTCGTGGTAGGAATTGGCCAGCAGACGCACCGGATCTCCCACGTAGTAGCGTTCGTACTGCATCTGCCGGCTGGCGAAAGCGTCGCCACACAAGTCCCACGCCAGCTTGAAGATGCGGATGCGATCGACCGAACCGGTGGCCGCGCCCTGGTAGTACTTGAGCACGTCGCGCGCGACCGGGCTGGAGAAATCGGACTCGGCCGGCATCATCAGCAGGCCGCCCGCGCCTATCTTCTGCAGGTATTCGACCGCGCGCGGATAGATGGTGGGCAGGAAGGTGCGGATCGCGTGATAGGGCCGCAGGTTGGGGCGCAAGGTACCGTTGGGCGCCGCCTCCGCTTCCAGCTCGGCGCGCACGATGCAGGACTCGACCATCTCGACCGCATCCAGGCACTCGCCGATCATGTTCTGCACGTGCAGGTGGATATCGGCCTTGATCGCGCGCGCGACGGCGATCATGGCGCCGGTGACCAGCTTCAGCTTGACCAGGCCCCGCACCGACGTCTGCTGCGCCGTGAACTGCCGCACCGCCGTTCCGCCGTACATCCCGTTGGACAGTTCCACGTCCTGGTTGATGAACACCCGGTCCCAGGGCACCAGCACGTCATCGAACACCAGCAGGGAATCGGGCTCCTCGAAGCGGCTGGCCAGCGGATGCTCGTAGTGGTCCCGGGCCAGCCCCTTCTCGAACGGCGGCCGCGCGATCTGGCGCAGGCCCGGCGTCGACAGGGGCAGCGCGAACGCGACCGCATAGCGTTCGTCGCCCGGCTTGAGCATGGGCAGGCTGTAGATCAGCACCTCGTCGGCAACCGGCCCCATGGTCGCCAGCATGCGGGCGCCGCGCACGATCAGCCCCTCGTCGGTTTCGCGGACCACGCCCAGGTGCAGGTCGGGCTGGACCTGCTCGTGCGAGGCCTTGGACCTGTCATTCTGCGGCGTTATCAGGGCATGCGTCAGGAACAGGTCGTTGTCGCGCACGTGCTCGACGTAGCGCACGAGATTGTCCTCGAAGCGCGCGCCCGCCTTGCGGAAATAGTCCCGGCCATCGTAGAACGCGGCCAGCATCGTGTTCATGAAATCGGGCGAGCGGCCCAGCAGCCCGAAGGTCTGCTCGGCCACCGTTTCGAACGCCGCCCGCCTGATGCGCAGGTCGTCACGCGTCTTCGGCACGAGAAAGGCGGTGGCGCACGGCCGTCCCCGCGAGTCGGAAGCGGCGGCCAGGACCTTGGCATGCGCCGGGTCCGCCTGCAGGTCGTACAGCCGCGCCACCTGCGCGGCGGTGCGGCCGAAGGCCGGATGACGCGTCACGTCCTCGACCCGTTGCCCCTCGGCCCAGACCTCCCGGGAGTGAGCCTGCAAATGGCGTAAGTACTCTGATCCGCTGCGCACACCCATCGATGCTCTCCTTGAGCCTTGTGTTGATTTGCCCGCATCGTAGGACTAACATGTTAACATGTCAATACGATCTGAAAGGCCCGCGACATGCTCTCGTCCGACGAATTCAAGCGCTGCATGGGCAGCTTTCCCACGGGGGTCGCGGTGGTCACCGCCACCGCGGCGGACGGCACGCCCGTGGGCGTGACGGTCAGTTCCCTGACCTCCGTCTCCCTGACGCCACCCCTGATCCTGTTCTGCCTGGACAAGCACGCGCTGTCCCGCGAGGCCTTCTCGGGCAGCAGGCAATTCCGTGTCCACGTGCTGGCGCAGGAGCAGGCCGGCATGGCCATGCGTTTCGCGAAGCGCGGCGTGGCCAAGTTCGCCGAGCCGGCGGCGCCGCATGCCGGCCTCGAACCGCCGCGCCTGCCGGATACGCATGCGTCCATGCTTTGCGACACGGCCTGCGAGTACGACGCCGGCGACCACGTCATCCTGGTCGGGCACGTGGTGGCGGTGGAGTCCGGCGACGATGCCGATCCGCTGGTCTACTACCGTGGCCGCTTCGGCCGTTTCTCCGGCGACGCGCCCGCCCCGCATGCCTGAACGGGGCGTCATCGGCCATGACCCGGCGGCTATAATGCCGGCCAGCCGCGTCACAGGAAGGCGTAGCACTGCTCCGGAGCTTGCAGTGCCGGGCCTACCCACGAATACGAGATACGCATGGAATCAAGGGGCAAGCAACCGCTCGCGAACCAGGCCTACGACCACCTGAAAGCCCAGATGCTCAATGGCGAGTTGCCGGCGGGCGCGTTGATCGACATCGACGCCGTCCTGGCCGCCATAGGCAGCAGCCGCTTCCCCGTCATGGAAGCGCTCAAGCGCCTGGAAATCGAGAAGTTCGTCGAGATCACGCCCCAGGTGGGCTGCCGCGTTTCCACGCCATCGCTGTCCGACGTCACCGACTTCCTGGGCCTGTTCGCGGTGATCGAGGGCTATTTCGCCCGGCTGGCGGCGCAACGAGCCCTGCCCGAGGAAATCGACGAGCTACAGTCGATCAACGACCGGATGAGAAAAGCCTTCAACCGGGCCTCGTCCGCGTCGGGACGAGACGAGGTCTATCGGCTCGGCAATCGAAAATTCCACCTGATGCTGCACACCATCGCCCGCGCGACCAACCTGAACGAATTGGCTTTTTCGTTGTGGGACCGGGGCGAATTCCTGATCAGCGCCGGCGTCGGCACGGTCCGCTTCGGCGAACGGGTGGAAGCCGCGCTGGACGAGCACGACGAGATCATCGAGGCGCTGACGCGGCGGGACGGCACGACCGCGGGGCGGCTGGCCGAAACGCACCTGCTCGCCTTCGTCGCGGAAATCCAGGCCCACGCCAGCAAGACGGCGCTAGCCGCGCAAGTGGAGCCGCCGGACCGGGGCTGAGGCCCTCAGCCCGCCAGTTCGTCGGCGATCCGGCCGGCGGCCTGCCTGACCAGCTGCACCACGCGCGGCACGTCCACCACGTCGATGCGCGGCATGTCTATCACCACCGACAAGGCGCCCCAGACGGCGCCGTCGGCCTTGGGTATGGGCGCCGCGATGGCTGCCAGCTGCGGCTCCAGCTCGCCCCGGGACACGTAATGGCCGGCCCGGCGGATCGCGGCGTAGTACTTCCGGAAAGCGGACCACTCGGTGGGCAGGCCGGCCCGGGCGATATCGCCGGGATGCGCGTCGAACAGCTTGCGCAGCGACGCCGGCGGGAACGACGCCAGGATGACCTTGGGCGCGCCACCGCTGAACAGCGGGCGGGGCCGCCCCCTTCCGTAGGACAAGGTCGCGGGCGCCTTGCCCATCTCGCGGTGCGTGTCCAGGATCTGCGAACCGAACCAGGCCGAGGTCACGCAATCGAAGCTGGTCTTCTCCACCAGTTCGGCCATGTGGGGAATCGCGACCTGCAGCAGCGGATCGGCCCGCCGGATGTAATAGTCCAGCACCACGATGCGCGGCCCCAGCGCGTAGCGGGAATCGCCCGCGCGCTGGAGCAGTCCCGCCTCGCCCAGCGTCTTCACGTAGCGATAGCCGGTGGGCAGGGACACATCCAGCAGCGACGCGATCTCTTCCGCGGTGCGGGTCAGGTGCTCGTCGTCGAACAGGTCCAGCACCCGCAGCATGCGCTCCAGGCTGGTGGCGGATTTTTCTTCCATGCGGTCATCGGGACAAAGCCACCTCGGCCGCGGGCAGGCGGGCCGTGATGCGCTCGAGTTCGTCGGAAGTGCGCGCCATGCCCATCAAATAGCGGTCGGGACGCAGCACGACGGCCCGGGCGCCGTGCGCATCGAGCCAGGCCGCTAGTGTACGGCCCGGGCGGTCGAGCACCGCCGCGTCCATCGCACGCCAGCGCGCCCGCGCGGCCTCTCCGGCCCCGCGCACCACGTCCGGGTCGCCGATGATCGCCATGCGGTTGCCCAGCGCCTCATCCAGCAACCTGCCGTCGTCCAGGCGCGGCTGCGGAAAAGGCTGCCCCGCGGGCGCCGGCGCATCGCCCTGCAGCCCCGGCCCCAGGACGGGCGACGGGAACTCGAAGATCTCCGGCCCGCCGGCCGGGAAACGCCGGTCGCGCTCGCGGGCCGCCTCGGGATCGGTGGTCTGGATGATGTCGCCCAGGCGCACGGCCAGTTCCACGAACGCCCGCACATGCGGCGCACGCTCGGACTCGTAGGAGTCCAGCAGCGAATCACCGGCCCGCTCGCGCAGCACCGCCTCGAGCTTCCACGCCAGGTTGGCCGCGTCGCGCATGCCGGCGCACATGCCTTGTCCCAGGAACGGCGGCGTCTGGTGCGCCGAATCGCCGGCCAGCAGCATGCGGCCCTTGCGCCAGCCATGCGCCAGCACGGAGTGGAAGGTGTAGACCACGGCGCGTTCGAGGTCGGCCTGCTCGGGAGTGACCCAGCGGCGCACGAGCTTCCACAACGCGTCCGGCCGGACCAGGGCGGCGGTGTCGTCCCCCGGCATGACCATGATCTCCCAGCGCCGGCGGCGGCCGACCACGTTGCAGTAGGTCATGGGCCGCGCGGGATCGCAGTACTGCACCGTGTGAACGGGCAAGGACGAGCCATCGTCCTTCAGGATCGCGTCGAAGACCAGCCACGGCTGGTGCAGGCCCAGGTCCTCCATCCTGCTGTCCATGGTCCTGCGCACCAGCGACCGGGCGCCGTCGCAGCCGACGACATAGCGGGCGCGCGCGGTGCCGCCTTGCGCCAGGTCCAGCTCGACCCAGTCGCCGCGTTCGCGCAGGGCCGTCACTTCGCAGCCCAGCCGGACCTCCACGCCCGCATGGCGGGCAACGCCCTCGCGCAGCACGCGCTCCAGTTCGGGCTGGTGGAAGTAGTAGTTGTTGGCGCACCCGTGCGGTCCGTCGTCGGCCGTGCCGCCCCGGATCAGCAGGGTCCGGCCTTCGGCGTTGATGAAATGCATGCCCTGGTTGCCGGGCCGCGCCACCTCCAGCACCGCTTCCCGCAGGCCCGCGCTCTGGAAGATACGCATGACCTCGCCGTCGAAATGGATGGCCCGCGGCAAGGGATAGACCTGGCGCTCCTTGTCCAGCACCAGCACCGACATTCCCGCCTGCCCCAGCAGGTTGGCCAGCAGCGCCCCCACCGGCCCATAGCCGACGATCGCCACGTCGGCCGTCATCGATGGACGTTCACACATGCTGGCCGGCTTGCATGCGGCATGGGAGGGTTGCACTGCCATTACTCCTCCTTTCTTTCTCTTTAAAAGAGAATAAAAGTTGATTTTTTGTTTATCGTGTGTTTTTAATATATACGAATTCTCTTATTTTGATAATAGACAAACAAAAATCACGGACGTGATGAACCCAGGAGACGCCCCATGAATCCGCTGTTACGCCGCACCGGCCTGTCCGCCATCGCCCTGGCGGCCCTCGCGTCGGCCGGCGCCCACGCCGAGGACTACCCCGCGCGGGCGATCCGCATCATCGCCCCCTTCGCCGCCGGCACCGGACCCGATGCCAATGCCCGCGAGATCGCGGCCGAACTGACCAAGGTCCTGGGGCAGACAGTGTTCGTGGACAACCGCCCCGGGGCATCGGGCATCATCGGCACCGAGGCGGCCGCGCGCGCCACGCCCGACGGCTACAACCTGTACGTCGGCACCACCAGCACACTGTCGGTCGTGCCGCACCTGTACGCCAGGCTGCCGTTCGACGCCGCCAAGGATTTCACGCCGGTCAGCCTGCTCGGCATCCTGAACACGGGCCTGATCGCCACGCCCAGGCTGCCCGCCAACGACATCCGCGCCTTGCTGGCCTTGATGAAATCCAAGCCCGATGCCGTCAACGTGGCCACGCAGGGGCCGGGCAGCTACTCCCACCTGTCGGGCGCATGGTTCGGATTCAGCGCCAACGCCAAGCCCAATTTCGTACCGTACAACAGCAACAGCCCCTACGCCGACCTGCTGGCGGGCCAGGTGCAGCTGATGTTCGACGGCCTTCCCGCGGCGGCGGGCAACATCCGCGCGGGCAAGCTCAAGCTGCTGGCAATCACGGGCAAGCAGCGGCACCCCACCTTTCCCGACGTGCCGACCTTCGCCGAATCGGGTATCGCGGACTTCGAACCCATCGCCTGGCAGGGGCTGCTGGCGCCGGCGGGCACCCCCAAGGCCATCGTCGACAAGCTCAGCGAAGCCATGCGCAAGGCCGCGCAGTCGCCGGAACTGGCCGAGAAATGGCGCTCGTATGGCGGGGAATTGAAGGGGAACACGCCGGCGGAATTCGCCGCGTTCATCGCGGCCGACCGCGCCAAGTGGGGCGAGGTCGTGCGCAAGGCCAACGTCAGGCTGGACTGATCCAGGCTGCGGCCGGACGCACAGCCCGCGCGGGCGCTCGAAGGAAGCACGGGCGCGGGCCCATATCCGGGCTTACTGCCCCTTCAACCCCAGCTTCCTGATCAGCGGCGCCCAGCGTTTGAGCTCGTCGTCCATATAGCGGCGGAACGCCTGCGGCGTCGTGGCGGCCGGCTCCATGTATTGCGTCTCGAGCTTCTTGCGGACTTCCGGATCCTTCAGCGCGGTGATCAGCGCATCCGACAGCTTCTTCTGGATGTCGGCCGGCACCTTGGACGAAACGACGAAGCCGATCCAGGCCGAGCCCTCGATACCGGGCACGCCGGCCTCGCCCAGGGTGGGAATGTCGGGCAGCAGGGCCGAGCGACTGGACGAGGTCACCGCCAGGGCCTTGAGCCGTCCGTCCTTCACCATGGGCATGACGGCGATCGGCGGCAGCGCGCCGAACTGGGTGTCGCCCGACAGCAGCGAGGTCAGCGCGGCGGGGGACGACGGATAGGGCGCGTGCACCGCCTTGGCGCCGATCTGCTGCAGCATCAGCTCCACCGACAGGTGCGAGACCGTGCCGGCGCCGGTGGACGGGAAGTTGTACTTGTCCGGGTTCTTCTTGAGCATGTCCAGCAACTGCGCCACGTTGGCGATGCCCGACGACGCCGGCACCACCAGCACGTTGGGCTGGTGCACCGCCAGGGTCAGCGGCGCGATGTCCCTGGCGGGATCGTAGGGCAGCAAATCGAACAACACCGTGTTGTTGACCAGCGGGCCGGTAATGGACACGCCGAAGGTATAGCCGTCCGGCTGCGCCTTGGCGATGGCATTGGTACCGATGTTGCCGCTGGCGCCGGGACGGTTCTCGACCACCACGGTCTGGCCCAGCAGGCCGCCCAGGCGGTCGCCCACCACGCGCGCGACCTGGTCGGGACTGGACCCGGGCCCGAACGGCACGATCAGTTTCAGCGGATGAGCCGGCCAGGCCTGCGCCTGGGCGGCGAGCGGCAGCACGCAGGCCGCCAGCGCCGCCATCATTCCCCGCGCCGCGGCGCGCTTCCATTCCTTATGCATCTCCGTCCTCCGTGCTGGTCATTCTGTCGTGGTACTTCTGCTCGACGGCGATGAACGCGGCCACCATCGCCCGGTAGCCGGCATCCACCACGTCCTCCAGGCCTTCGAATCCCCGGTTGTGGCGCGTGGCCAGCGCGCGCACCTTGGCGAACACCTCGGCCTGGCGCGCCGGGGCGCTGACCTGGAAGGCGTCCCTCTTGAAGCGCGCGGCATCCTTCACGTACATGGCGCGCTGCGCCAGCAGCGCCACGATCTCGTCGTCGAGCCGGTCGATGTTGGCGCGGACCCCGGCCAACGTCGCGCACAGCGGCCGGTACGCCGGATCGGTATAGGCCCGTAGCGGGCGGCCCGTCTGGTCAGGCTCCTGCATGCATGTCTCCTTGTCGCGAATACGGCACCGGGCTAGCTCAGTTGCAGCCAGATACGCCCTCCCTCGACCTTGAGGGGGTAGGTCTTGATGTCTTCGGTCAACGGCGCGCACATGGCCTTGCCGTTGCGCACGTCGAACCGGCCCTGGTGCAGCGGGCATTCGATCTCGCCCCCTTCCAGGAAGCCATCGCACAGGCGTGCGTGGCCGTGCGTACAGATATTGTCGGTAGCGTAGAACGCTCCCTCCACGCTGTACAGCGCCAGGTCCTTGCCCGCCGCCTGCACGCCGATCACGTCATCTTCCGGTACGTCGTCCGTCGCCGCCACATCGGTCCAGTCAGCCATGCTTGCCTCAAATGGGATAGATCAGGGAATTGGGAATCATCTCGGTATCGAACACACACACGCGCGACGCGAACTTCAGCCCCTCCGGGGTGCGCCGTATGCGGTCGATGTAGCGGCCCACGTTGAATACCGTGGACTCGCCGGTCAGCTTGGTGCGGAACACGGCGTAGTTGGCCTCCACGTGCAGCTCGCCATCCTCGTCCTTCAGGATGCGCGGCAGGCCGCACACGTGCCGCTGGTAATAGGGATCGTGGAACAAGGTCTCGCTGATGCCGTACACGCGGTCTTTCAGCATGCCCTTGCTGATCAGGTAGAGCGTGGCCAGCGGCAGTCCGCGGTCGAAGTTCTCGCGCGGCTGGATCTTGTATTCGCACTCGTCCAGGAAGAAATCGGGCCACGCCGCCCATTGCCGGCTGTCCACGACCGCCGCGTAATCGGCGTGCAGGCGGGCCACTTCCAGGTAGGTCTGCAAATCGTTCATGTTCGTTTCTCCAGGCCCCTCAGACATCCATCACCTGTCGCCAGTATTCGTACATGCCGCGGATCAGCGTCTCGGTCACCATGTGGTCCGTGTTCTCGACGCCCGTCCCGCCCAGTTCCGCCAGGGCGCGGTGATAAGGCTTCTGCTCGAAGCCGCTTTGCGAGAACTCGATGACCTCGCCGTCGTCGGCCGAGACGAACCCCGCCGGGCCGAACAGGTTGGCCTGGACCAGGCGGCGCTGGATCATCTCCGGCGTATCGTCCTCGAAGGCGAAGTGCGTCCAGACGAAGTCGAACGAACCATGCCCGTTCGGCTGGATGTGCCGCGTGGACACGCTGTTGACCTGCTGCTGGAAGATCACGCTGGGGAAGATCGTCATCATCACGGCGGTGGGTTCGCCCCACCACGGCTCGTGGACGATGTCGAGCAGGCGCTTGTCGTTGATCTCCATCGTCTCCTTGAAGCTGGTCACGCCGGCTGTGACCTCGGACTTCACGCCCGCCGAGCCGCGCGTGGAGATCATGGCGGCATGGCGGAACCGGTCGTCCATCTTCAGTTCGGACTTGTTGTCCGCGCGCCAGAGGCCGTAGGTGATGAACCAGGTATGCAGCAGGCCCGGGTGGTACGGATCCTTGATGTTCTCCTGCATCAGCTTCCAGTTGCCCGGGATGCGCTGGCGGTTGTAGCCCAGCAGCTTGAGCTTGCGGCCATTGAACAGGCGGTCGAAGTAGCCCAGGATGACCGGGCCCAGGAACTCCTCCAGCGACGGCACGCCGTGGTCGAACGAGGCGAACACGACGCCGCCGCGGGTGGCGACCTTGAGCTTGTTCAGGTTGTTGTCGGCGGTCTTGAAGTCGGCCGGCATGCCGCCGTTCACCTTGCCGCCCTGCTTGACCCCGCGACGGAACGGCACGCCCTGCAGGTCACCCTTGAGCGTGTAGTTCCACTGGTGATAGGGACAGACGAGTTCCTTGCGGTTGCCGCTGCGCTCGCGGCAGAACTGCATGCCCCGGTGCGCGCAGACGTTCTCGATCACGTGGATGGTCTCGTCCTCGGCGCGGGTCATGATGACCGAGCGCTCGCCCACCACGGTGCGCTTGAAGTCGCCCGGGTTGGGGATCTCGGCCTCCAGGCCGACGTAGTTCCAATGGCCCGAATAGAAGAAGCGCTCCAGCTCCTTCTTGTAGAGCGACTCGTCGGTATAGGCCCAGAACGGGATGCGGCTGGAACCGCTGTCCTTCCATTCGAGTTCGCGCGGGAAAACGGTGGTTTCGCCCATGCTTGCCTCCTTGTCGTGATGGTTGGGATCGCGCGCGGGCGCGGTCAATCGCTGCTTGCGTAGAAAGCGTCGGCGTAGACGTGGTCGGCGGACAGGCCCTTGCGCGCCAGCACCAGGGCGGCGGCGTCGACCATGGGCGGCGCTCCGCACAGGTAGGCGCGCCAGCCCGCCAGGCTGGCCCAGTCGGCATCGACCGCGTCCGTCACCAGGCCGCTACGGTGTCCCGGCAGTTCGGCCCCGGCCGCCACGACGACGTGCACGTGCAGATTGTCATGCCGGGCCGCCAGCCCGTCGAGCCAGGACTTGCCGTAGACGTCCTGCTCGGAACGCACGCCGAAGTACAGGTGGATGTCGTTGCGCATGTCCGCCTCGAGCGCGCCGCGCACGATGGACAGCACCGGCGCCAGCCCGGTCCCGCCGGCCACGCACAGCATCGGGCCGGCGTGCTTGCGGCGCAGGTAGGCCGTGCCCAGCGGGCCGCTGACGCGCACCGGGTCGCCCGCCTTCAATCGGGTGTCGATATAGCCCGAGACGCGCCCTTCCGGCACCACGCGTACGTGGAACTCCAGCTCGTTGCCGCTCAGGCAGGCCATGGAGTACGGCCGGATGTGCCCGGGCGTGAATTGCAGCGTCGCGTACTGGCCGGGCGAAAATTCCAGCGGCTTGGCCGATCGCAGGACCACGCGGCGGATGTCGTGGGTGACGGCCTCGATGCTGGCCACCGACGCCTTGAGCACCCTGGCCGGATGCACCACCAGTTCGTCGACCTCGGGGATCTCGATGGTGCAGTTGTCCGTCAGCACGCTCATGCAGGCCAGCACGTAGCGGCCATCGTGCGGGTTGGTGAGCTTGGCCTCGCGGCCCGACTCCAGCACGCCGCCGTCCAGCACCTTGCATCGACAGGTGCCGCAACGGCCGGCCATGCAGCTGTAGGAGACCGGCACGTCGTTGCTGCGCAGCGTCTGGAGCAGGTTCGCGCCGGGCTCCACCGCCAGCGAGCGGCCCATGGGCTGAACGACCAATTCCATGTATGTCTCGCGTCTTGGAGTAGTTGTACTTGTCGACGAAAGTATAGGAAGCGGTCGATTATTTATATATAGAATATCGTGAATAGACTCAATCACCAGCGTGAATGGTGACACCCATGGAACTGAAAGACATCGACCTGAACCTGCTGGTGGTCTTCAATCAGATGCTGATGGAACGCAAGGTATCGGGCGCGGCCGAGAAGCTCGGGCTGACGCAGCCCGCGGTCAGCAACGCCCTCAACCGGCTGCGCAAGCTGCTGGGCGACGACCTGTTCCTGCGTACCACGCGCGGCATGGAACCCACCCCCTACGCGCGGCAACTGGCCGAACCCATCGCCTACGCGCTGGGCACCATCCAGGACACGCTGAACTTCCGCAGCAGCTTCGATCCGGCCGGCAGCGCGCGTACCTTCACGGTGGGCATGACGGACATCGGCGAGATCTATTTCCTGCCCAGGCTGATGGAGGCCACCGCCCGCATCGCGCCCGGCGTGTCGATCAACACGGTGCGCAACACCGCGGTCAACCTCAGGGACGAGATGGAGAGCGGCCACGTGGACCTGGCCATCGGGTTGCTGCCGCAGCTCAATGCCGGTTTTTTCCAGCGCCGGCTGTTCACGCAGCAATACGTCTGCATGTTCCGGCGCGGGCACGAGCTGGACGGCCGCAAGCTCACGCTGGATGCGTTCCGCAAGGCCGACCACGTGGTGGCGGTGTCGGCCGGCACCGGACATGGCATCGTCGATGAATTCATGAAGAAGAAAGGCGTGCAGCGCAAGGTGCGCCTGACCGTGCCGCACTTCGTGGCGATCGGCCATATCCTGCAATCGACCGACATGATCGCCACCGTGCCCGAGCGCTACGCGGCCGAGTGCCTGGAGCCGTTCAAGCTGACGGCGGTGAAACATCCGGTGGCGCTGCCCCGGATAGGCATCAATCTGTTCTGGCACGCGAAGTTCCATCGCGAGCCGTCCAACCAATGGCTGCGCGGCCTCATCTTCGACCAGTTCTCGGACAAGTGAGGCCGCACGCGGTCCGGGGTTATTTCCGGGCCGTCTCTACCTTGGCGTGGTGGTGGGAGGAAGATGCGACATCCTGCCGGGTCTCGTCATCCTTGTCCGAGCCGTTGAACAGCATCAGGAGCCTGACCAGGACATATATGACGGCCACCGTTGCCGCGATGATGCCGATAAAGACCAGAAATGTTGCCATGGCGAGTCCTCCTATTGTGAACCTTCAGTCTAATGTCGGCACTCCCGCCGCGACCGTCGCGACGGTTACTATCCGGAAAGGAGCCATCCGCCGCTCACGCCCGTCATACATGCGATTCGGGCACCACGGGTCATTACAAAGTCGTAATGCAAGGCGGGCAGGCGCCGGACCGGGCTGCTCGACCATGAAAACCTCCCCGCAACACGAGGACTCGAACATGTCCGACACACCGCCGCGCATCGTCGTCCTGGGCAGTTTCATGCAGGCCTGCTGCTGGAGCGTGGAACGGCTGCCCAGGCAGAGCGAGACACTGCGGGCCACGACCTTCAGCACGGAAGCCGCGGGCAAGGGCCTGAGCGTGGCCGTTGGGTGCCATCGGCTGGGCGCCCAGGTCGATTTGCTGATGGCGATCGGCAACGACGCGCCGGCCGACCGGTTGCTGGCCTGGCTGCACGACGAAGGGCTGGACGACAGGCTGGTCGGCCGGTTCGACCAGCCCTCGGGCCATGGCGCCGGTTTCGTCGACGCCAATGGCGACAACCAGATCGTCGTGCACCCCGGCGCCAACGAAGCACTGGGCGCCAGCCGGATCGCCGCGGCGGACGACGAGATCGCCGCGGCCGGCCTGCTCTACGCCCAGCTCGAAGTCCCGCTCGCCACGGTGCGCGCCGCGCTGGCCCGGGCACGCTCGCACGGCGTCCTGGCGGTCCTGAATCCCTCCCCCTGGCAAGCCCTGCCGGACGAGATCCTGGCATGCGCCGACATCCTGGTCGTCAACACCGGCGAAGCGGAAGCGCTGCTGGAGTGCGCGCTGCCCGGCGGCCGCGACGAGCGCCTGCAGAGGGTCGCCTCGGCCTTGCCCGCGCTGTGGCGCCGCTGGCCTGGCAACTGGCTGGTGGTCACCCTGGGAGACCAGGGCAGCGCCGCGTGGGGCCGCGACGGCGCCCATTGCGTGGCCGCGCCCTTCCCCACGCGCGCGATCGGGACCATAGGCGCGGGCGATGCGTTCAGCGCGGGCCTGTGCTGGTCGCTGGCCGGCGGACGAAGCATGGCGGACGCGCTGGAGACGGCCAACGCATGCGGCGCATGGTCGGTGGCACGTCCCGGCATCCTGGCCGCGCTGCCGGATCGCGCCGCGCTCGGGACCGTGCTCAGGACCGCAGCTTGAGCCGGTAGATGTAGGCATCGCCGCGAAACGTGCCTTCCACGTATTCGACCAGCGTGTTCTGGGCCGAATGGGACCGCCGCTTCAGCAGCAGGCAGGGTCCGGGCTGGGAAAAGCCGAACACCTCGCCCTCTTCCGGTGAACTGAGCACGGCCTCGACCGACTGGTCGGCCCAGGCCAGCTCGATGCCGCAATGTTCGCGCAGGTAGGCATAGGCCGACCCATCGCCGTCCCACGCCGCCAATGCCGGCGCCACGGCCAGGTCGTACCAGGCGACTTCGCGGGACATGGGCGCCTCGTCCGCCAGGCGCACGCGTATCAGTTTCAGGAACTCGGCATTCGAAGGCCGTCCGAAAATGGACGCCGCCATGCGGTCCTGGACCACGGCCCGCTCCAGGACCCGGGTCGAGGGCGCCAGCCCCAGTTCCCGCATTTCCTCGGTGAAACCCTTGAGCCGCTGCATGGCGGGCGATACGCGGGGGGCCGCCTTGACCACGGTGCCGCCACGCCCCTGGGAACTGGCCACCGCCTGGGCATCGCGCAAGGCGTCATAGCAGCGCTTGATGGTCGTGCGGCTGAGGTTCAGTGCCTGGGCCAGCACACGCTCGGACGGCAGCCCATGGCCGGGGCGCAGCTCACCGCCGTCGATCAGCGCCTGGATCTGGCGCTGCAACTGGAGGTAGTACGGCGTGGTGACGGTGTCGTGCAGGCGCAGCCGCGAAAGCAGCAACTCCAATACCGGATCGGCCGGGGCGGGAGCTTGCAGGGGCATGGGCAGAAAGAGGGCTCCGAAGGGAATATTGTGACGCGCCTTGCAATGGACACAAAAAAAGAATCCAATTACAGGAAAAGAAGATACCAAAAATAAATCCATAAGCACAGACCCGATTCATCAGGACGTACCCATGCCTGTCTTTCGCCGTCCGCCGCGGCCGCCTCTCCGGTCCGTGGTGCCCGCCCTTCTGCGCCTGATGGCGCTGGGGCTGGTGGCGGCCGCCTCCGCCGTCCACGGCCAGCCACTCAGTCTGGGCGTGCTGCCGGTCGAAGGCCCGCTGGAAACCCGCAACGATTGGGTGCCGCTCGTCACGGACCTGTCCCGGGCGCTCGGCCAGCCGGCCCGGCTGCTCACCCCGACGTCCTACGACGCCATGGCCTCGGCCTTGCAGCAGGGCGACATCGACCTGACGATGCTGTCGGGCCAGCTGGCCATCGACGCCGTCACCCGCTATGGCATGACGGTGGTCGCCCGCGGCCTGCCGGCCGACGCCGACCGCCACCGCACCTTGCTCATCGTCCGGCGTGGCGCCACGCCCGCCACGCTGGACCAGATGCTGGCGCTGCCGGCCAAATGGCGCCTGGCGCGGGGCGAGGTCCGGTCCTTCTCGGGATATCTGGTGCCTCAGCTCCAGTTGTTCCTGCCTCGCGGACTGCGCATGGAAGCCTTCTTCGCGACCGAAGTCCAGGGCAGCCACCAGACCAACGCACTGGCGGTCGCCAACGGCGAGGCCGACGTGGGCCTGACCACCGGTTCCGACCTGGCGCGCTTCAAGGAACGCTTTCCGATGGAGTACGCGCGCCTGGCCGTACTGTGGCGGTCGGATCCGTTGCCCGCCCCGCTGGTCGTGGCCCGGCGCGCGCTGCCGGAAGCCGTGCGGGCGCGCCTGGCCGCCCACCTGGCCGCCCTGGGCCAGACGCGTCCGGGCCAGGAACAACTGGCCCGGCACGACCTGGCGGGATTCGAAGCGGCGGGCGACGCCGCACTGCTGGACAACGCCTCTCTCGTATACCGCTTCGACCGGCAAAGCGCGCTGCAAGGCAGTTGGACCGACGAATCGGCGCGACGGGCGCGGCTGGCGCGCATCGAGCAGGAATACGCATCCCTGCGCGCGACGCTGGATGCCCCGCCACGGCGCCGGGCCTACGCCATGCCCACGTCCTCCCCCCCGCGGTGAGCGGCGGCCGGCGCGACCTCCGGGCGCCGATTCCTATATAGTCTGTCGGCTTGGAAAACCGATCAGGACGCCGATGGACGAACGAGCGGCCAGGGAGGTGGTTCTGGCTCATGCCATAGAAACCACCGACGACGAACACCAGTTGCTGCGCGCCGAGGAAGGCCGCGAGGCCAGCCTGAGCGCCCGCAACCTGTGCGGACTGCAAGGCGGCCGCGACGCCGGGCGGGACCCTGCCGGCAGTTTCCTCCAGATCCGCGCGGCCCTGCTGCTCGATGGACTGGAACGGCGCGTGCCGGCGCTCAAGGCCATGCGCCATCCCCCACGCCTGATCGGCCCGGCCGGCTGGCTCGTCCCCGTGGCCGGCTTCCTGGCCGGGGCGCTGACCGAACGCATCGCCAACCCGCACCGCATGGACCTGCTGTCGCCGCCGCTGCTGGGCGTGCTGGGCTGGAATCTGCTGATGTACGCGATCCTGGTCGTGTCCGCCGCGGTGCCGCCGCTGCGGCGGCGGGGAGCCGCGCTGTTCGCGCGGCCGTGGCTTCCCGACGGCTGGCGCTGGCCCCGGCGCCGGGCGCCCTCCGCGCTGGCCGCCGCCGGCGCGCGCTTCGCGATCGACTGGCAGCGCCTTGCCGCGCCGCTCCACCTCGCGCGCGGCAAACGCATCCTGCATCTTTCAGCCGCGCTGTTCGGCGCCGGCGTCGCCTTGTCCCTGTATGCGCGCGGCCTGACCGTCGAGTATCGCGTCGGCTGGGAAAGCACCTTCCTCGATGCCGGGCAGGTACATGCGATCCTGAGCGTACTGTTCGCACCGGCGGTCTGGCTGTTCCAATTGCCGGGCTTCACGCCGGCGGAAGTCGCCGCGCTCCGGTTCGACGCCGCCGGCTCCGTTGCCGGCGGCGCCCGCTGGGTCCACCTGTACGCGGCGCTGCTGGCCATCGTGATCGTGATCCCGCGCCTGCTGCTGGCGGCGGTGTCGCGCTGGAAGGAAACGCACCTGCGCGCGGACTTCCCCCTGGACCTCGGCCTGCCCTACTACCGCAAGCTGCTGGGTTCGCTCAGCCCCGTACCGCTGCGACTGCGCGTCATCCCCTACAGTTTCGCCATCGACGAGACGCGCGGCCAGGCCCTGCAGGCGGTGGCGCGCTCCATGCTGGGCGATACCGCCCAGGCCGTGGTGCAGCCGGCCTGGGACTATGGCGCCGACCCGGAGGACATGCCCTCGCCGGACGCCGCAGGCGAGCCGGCCACCGTCACCGCCGCGCTGGTGAACCTGTCCGCCACGCCTGAAGCCGAGAACCACGGCACCTTTCTCGATCATCTGGCGCGCGCCCTGCCCGGCAAGGTCGTGCTGGCCGTCGACCAGTCAGCCTACGCGGCACGCCTGGACGGCCAGGCCGGCGCCGGCCGCCGCCTGGAAGAACGCAGGCGCCTGTGGCAGGATTTCGGCTCGCTGCACAAGGTACCGGTCACTTTCATCGATCTGCGCCACCCTCCCGATGCCTGACAAACCCGCCCGCATACAACTCTGCCTGGTCTCGCACACCAACGCCGGCAAGACGACGCTGGCCCGCACCCTGCTGGGTGCGGACGTGGGTGAAGTCCGTGACGCGGCCCACGTCACGCAGACCGCCGATGCCTACCGCCTGTTCGCTACCGACGATGGCGACGAACTGTATCTGTGGGATACCCCGGGCTTCGGCGACTCCGCGCGGCTGGCCAGGCGGCTGGAGATGGCGGGCAACCCGGTCGGCTGGTTCCTGACCGAGGTCTGGGACCGGGTCGGCGACCGCGCATTCTGGCTCAGCCAGCGCGCGCTGCGGGCCGCGCGCGACAACGCGGACGTGGTGCTGTATCTCGTCAATGCCTCCGAGGATCCTCAGGACGCGGGCTATGTCCCGCCCGAGATGCAGATACTCCAGTGGCTGGGCAAACCCGTGGTGGTGCTGCTCAATCAGATGGGACCACCCCGCCCCGCCCCCCGCGAGCAGGAAGACGTCGCGCGCTGGACGGAGCATCTGCGGCCCTACGGCGTGGTGCGCCAGGTCGTGCCGCTGGATGCCTTCGCCCGCAGCTGGGTGCACGAACGCGTGCTGTTCGACGCCATCCGCGCCTGCCTGCCGGCGGCCGCCCAGCCCGGCTGCGCCCGGCTGGCCGCCGCCTGGGACAAGCGCAACCTCGACCGCTTCCACCAGTCCATGGGCCTGATCGCGGGGCAGATCGTCGAGGCCGCGCGCGACGCCGAAGCCGTGGGCGATGCCTCGGCGATCCGGTCGGCGCTGGGCACCCTGGGCCTGGCCCGTTCCGCGTCGGACGGCACCCGGGACCAGGCCATGGCCGCCATCACCACGCGCCTGTCGCGCGCCGGCGCCCGGACCACCGCCCGGCTGCTGGCGCTGCATGGACTCCAGGGCAACGCGGCGGCCCCGCTGAACCAGCGGCTGCGCGAGAACTTCGCCTTCAGCGCGCCGGTGGACGTGAAACAGGCGGGACTGCTGGGCGCCATCGCCTCGGGTGCCGCCACCGGGGCGTCGGCCGATCTCCTGGCCGGTGGCCTGACCCTGGGCGGCGGAATGCTGGTGGGCGCCGTCGTCGGCGCGGCCACGTTCGCCGGCGCGGCATGGGGCATCAACAAGGCCAAGGGCACCGAACACGCCACGGCCCGTCTGACGGACGAATTCCTGCACGCGCTGGTGGTGGCGGACCTGCTGCGCTATCTCGCCATCATCCACTTCGGCCGTGGGCGGGGCGATTACGTCGAAGGCGAGGCGCCGGCATTCTGGCGCGACGAGGTCATGGAAGTCGTCCAGGCCCGGGACGCCGCGCTGCAGCGCGTCTGGGCCCGCGCGCGCCAGGACGCCGAGCCGCCGCCCGCCATCGCGGAACTGGCGAACGTGCTCGAGGACGCCTGCCAGCAGATCCTGCGCAAGCTCTACCCCGGGGCGCCCGCCCCCGGGCGCTGACGCCGCCCGCCGCGTCAGATCACGATCAGCCTCAGGTTGCTCTTGCCCTCGCGCAGCGTCCTGGCCGCCTGGTAGGCCGGCGAGGCGTACCAGGCCAGGGCCGCTTCCCTGTCCGGGAACTCGATCAGCAACACATTGTGGGCCGGTCCGCCTTCGAGGACGAAGGGCTCGGCGCCCCGGGCCAGATAGCGTCCGCCATGCGCGGCCACCGCCTCGGCCACCATGCGGCCGTACTCGCCCATTTCCGAGGGTTTCAGAACCTTTACCTCGCCGATGACGTAGGCCGCCATGTCCCGCTCTCCAAGAATTCACATCGATGATCGGCCGCGGCCCGCGCGACCCGCTAGGCCGCGCTCTTCTGCGGCATGATGCGCGCGACGTTGCGCGCCTTCAATTCGCCGTAGACGAAAGGCCTGTCGCGCGGAAACGAGGTCGGCAAGTCCTCGGGCGCCACGTTGGCCGGATCGGGGTTGCGGATGAGCGGCTGGATCCACGCATCGAAACTGGGATACATGAAGAACGGGATGGAATAGCGCTCGTTGCCGGAGCGGTTGATCACCCGGTGCACCGCCGACGTGAACACGCCGTCGGTCCAGACCTTCAGCACCTCTCCCACGTTGACCACCAGCGTGCCTTCGACCGGCGGCACGGCCACCCATTCGCCATCCCGGTTGCGCACCTCCAGCCCGCCATTCGCATCCTGCGCCAGGATGGTGAAGGCATTGGTATCGGTATGCCCGCGCGCGCCCAGGTGCTCGCCCGATTCGTCGGGACGCTGCGGCGGATAGTGCAGCAGGCGCAGCGAGTTCATGTCCTTGGCGAAGCTCGCCTTCAGCGCGCCGGCCGCCAGCCCCAGGCTCAGCTCGAACAGCTCCAGCAGCCGGTAGCCCAGGCCGTTGACCTTGTCGTAGTACGCCATCATCCGCGGCTTCAGATCCGGCATGGCCGAAGGCCAGGGAATGCGGCCGTGCAAGGGCTTGCCGGCCAGCAGGTCGGGATCGTCGTCGGCCAGCGGGCGGCGGATCTGGAAAGCCTCCTGGAGGTTCTCCCTGATGTTGGCGTCGTTGCCCTTGCTCATGCCATGCAGATAGCCTTGCGCATGATCGTTGAGCTTGAGCGAGACCTCCATCTTGGCTTCCATGGGCAGGCCGTGGAAATCCACGGCGGTCTGGAAGACGTCGCGGATGTCCTGGTCGGACAGGCCGTGATTCCTGACATAGAAGAAACCCACGGTTCCCGCGGCGGCGGCAATGGCGTCGGCCACTTCGGCGCGACCGGCGTCATCGCGCCAGGCGGGCCCCAGGTCGACGATGGGCACTTCCGAAAAAACCAGTTTTCTTGCGGTGGGCAGCATGTGCGGTCCTTGTTGATGAATCCCGGTCAGGCCTCGGGCCGGATGTTTTCCCGGCGCGCCAGTTCGTTCCACTTCACGAACTCGCTGCGGTTCCAGGCCGCGAAGTCCGCGTGGCCGCGCACCGTCACCTCGAAACCCGCGGTTTGCAGCCGCTGGATGTTCTCGGGCTGTTTGCCACCCTTGACGATGGCGGCGGCCAGCTTGTCGATGCTGGCCTGGGGCGTGCCCACCGGCGCATAGGCGCCCAGCCATCCCGTCGCGACGAAGTCCTCCATGCCCAGTTCCACCAGGGTCGGCACGTCGGGCAGCGCCTGCGCGCGCCGGGCCCCGGTCACCGCGATCGCGCGCAGCGAACCGGAGCGGACCAGCGCCGCCACCGACGGCAGGTTGGCGAAGGACACCTGGATATCGCCATTCTTCAGTCCGGTGATGATCTCGCCGCTGGAGCGATAGGGGATATGGACGAAATGCGTGCCCGCCCGCTGGTTGAACAGGACCGAGGTGAAATGGGCCAGCGTCCCGACGCCGTTGGAGCCGTAGTTGAGCTTGCCCACGCGCGTCTTGCCGTAGGCGACGAGTTCCGGCAGCGTGCGGGCCTCGACGTCGCGCCCCACCACCAGCACGTTCATCAGCTCGGCCAGTTGCGCCACCGGAACGAAGTTCTCCTGCGGGTCGATGGGCAGGCTGGGGTTCAGGATGGTCGGCAGGATCAGGCCGCCCAGGCCGCCGGACAACAGCAGATGCCCATCGTGCGGCTGCTGGAGGATGTACTGCTGGGCCACCGTTCCGGTGCCGCCCCCCTTGTTCTCGACGATCACGGGCTTGGCGGGAAACTCCTTGGCCAGGATATCCGCCAGCACGCGCCCCAGGAGGTCGGTGATGCCCCCGGGCGGATAAGGCACGACCACCTTCATCAGGCGGTTCGGAAATTCCTCCTGCGCCCATGCCCTGCCCGCGGCCCCCAGGCCCGCAGCCATCCCCAGACGCAGTACATCGCGACGATTCATCGACTCACTCCCATGCAAGCAGTCTTCCTGCACAATGCCGGTGCCGCAACCAAGACACGCGGGACCTAAGGTATCGGAGACGCCAGCCTGCCCACAAGCGACGTCTCATCATGAATTCATTAGCAGGATTAATGACATGCGTCGCAAGATTCCCTCGCCCGTCATGCTCCAGGCGTTCGAACTCTCCGCCCGCACGCTCAGCTTCACGCAGGCGGCCGATTCGCTGAACCTGACGCAGAGCGCCATCAGCCACCAGATCCAGGCACTGGAGGATTTCCTCGGCGTCCGGCTGTTCGAGCGCGTCCGCAAGCGCCTGCAGCTCACGTCGGCCGGCGAGATCCTGCTGTTGCGGCTGACGCCGGCGCTCGACGCGCTGGAGTCGGCCATCATCGAAACCGTGTCGACCGAACCCGCCTCCAGCGTGCTGCGGCTGGGCGTGGTGCCCGCCGTCGCCACGCAATGGCTGATCCCGCGCCTGCCCGACTTCCAGCGCGAGCATCCGCGCATCGCGCTCACCCTGGTCACGCGGCTGCCGTTCAACTTCCAGAACAACAGCCTGGACGCCGCCATCAACCTGGGCAACACCCGCTGGCCCGGCGCCCGCTCGGACTGGCTGATGGACGAACACATGATCGTGGTCTGCGCGCCGGAGATGGCGGCCACCGCCCTGCGCACGCCGGCCGACCTGCCCCGCGTGCCCATGCTGCAGATGACGTACCGGCCGCACGCCTGGCACGACTGGCTGGCCGCCGCGGGCCTGTCCGTCGACCGCACGACCACGGGGATGAAGTTCGAATCGTTTTCGCTGGTGCTGCGGGCCGCCATGGCCGGCCTGGGCGCCGCCGTGGTGCCGCGCCTGCTGGTGGAAAAGGAACTGGAGGATGGCCGCCTGGCCTCGCCCTTCGGGCCGGTGGCGCGATCGCCGACTTCGTACTACCTGGTCTATCCGCCCGCCAACGTCACCCTGCCGGCCTTGCAGGCGTTTCGCGGCTGGCTCATGCGGCAGACGGGCGCGTCCGAAGACTAGCGCCGGTCACGCCCAATCCCCCCGTGCCCAAGGCACGGGCCCCAGGGCCGCAGCCGGCCCGTCAGTCCGCCATTCCGGGAGACTGCTCGACGGGTAGCGGGTCGTCGGCGGCCACGGTCACGACGCGGTCCCGCCCCATCGCCTTGGCCGAATAAAGTGCGGCGTCGGCCCGGGCCATCAGGCTCGTCAGCGGCTCGCCAGAGCGGTATTGGTCGACCCCCGCGCTGAACGTGACCTTGAGCTTGCGCCCCGGCAGCGCGCTTTCGGCCTGTGCGACCCTGGCGCGCAGCCGGTCCAGCATCTTGACCGCAGCCGGCAGGGACGTGTCGGGACAAAGGACGGCGAACTCTTCGCCGCCCAGCCGGCCGAACCCGTCGCCGGCGCGCAGGTTGCCGGCCACCACCCCGGTGAAATGGGCCAGCACCCGGTCTCCCGCCGCATGCCCGTAGGTATCGTTGATGTTCTTGAAGTGATCGATGTCGATGATGGCCAGCACCAGCGGACGCCCGGAACGCGACGCGGTGCGGGCAGCGGCCTCGGCCTGCGCGAGAAACGCGCGCCGGGCCAGGATGCCTGTCAGCTCGTCCAGGTTCGCCAGCCGTTCGAGCCTGTGGGCCAGGCGGTCATGGGTCAGCAGCACCATGCCGATCGACAACCAGGGCAGCGCCAGCACGCCCAGCGCCAGGAACGCGATGTTGACGGGCGTCGATTGCAGCAACTCCGCCTGCCGCACCCACCCGATGCCATAGGCGAGGCCCCTGCCCATGTGGCCGATCATGCCCAGGCACGCGCCTATGCTGACGAACCAGTAGGCATAGTGCGGCCGGGCAAGCGGCCGGGCCATGAACACGATCCTGGCGACCACGATATAGGCATAGGTGTAGAACACCGACACCAGCGCGATGCGGATGTTGACGTCGGGCACGGCATAGGTCCAGTAGGCCATGCCCGCCAGCAGCGCCAGCAAGACGCCATACTCGGCATACCGCACGGGCCGCAGGCCGACGAACTGCCTGCACCCCTGCAGGATGAGCAGCATCGCCACGGCCAGCAGCTGATTGGAGACGAGTATCGTCAGCCAACGGGGGCCTACGCTCTGGAGCAGGAACAGGGCCAGCGCCACGATGGCCAGCGCGCTGGCGGTGAACCAGCGCCTGACGCCCGGGATCGCGGTAGGCAGCAGCGAACCCAGCACCGCCGTGCTCATGATGGCGGAGAATATCGTGACGAAAATGACGCTGATCGGGTCTAGCATGGCACGTTGCAGGGGTCCGCGCGGTGACCGGGCCCGCGCGTGAGAGCCGCCCGATCATATAGCATTTCAGGCCGGTTCCCGGGCGGGTCCGGGAAGTCCCGCGTCGCTTCCCCGCGCCGCCGCCCCGCGGTGGCGCGCCAGATGGGCCCGGTCATCCAGGCTGGAGAACAGCACCGCCAGCACGATGCCCGCGGCGGCGCCTGCGACGGTATCGAATACGCGCTCGATCGCCATGTTCCCGGCCATGGCGGGCGCGGCCATGTGGGTCATCAGGAGGGCCATGGGCGTCACGGTGATCTGTCCCAGCGCATAGTTGTAGCCGATGATGATCTCGGTCACGAACTGGAATAGCGCGATCAGGCCCACCACCACCCAGAACGAGGGCGACTGCGCCAGGATGGCGCCGGCCACGCCCGCGCCCACCACGGTGCCGGCCATCCGCTGCAGCGCGCGGCTCATCGTGATGTGCAGGTGCCCGCCCTGCATGACGGCGGTCGCGCCTATGGCCGCCCACGAGGGATGCTGCCAACCGGCCGCGTGCGCGAGCAGCGCGGCGACGGCCGCGCCCACGGCGATGCGGCCGGCGGCGATCAGCCGATGCGTCATGGGGCGGGGAGGATCGCTGGGAAAGGCGCCCGCGGCGGGCTCTTCGTGCCTGAGCCGATCGGTCAGGGCGCAGATGATCCAGGCCAGCATGCCGCCCCCGGCCGTGGCCGCGGCGCGCGCGAAAACCGCCTCCCAGGACCCGGGCGCGCCCAGCGCCGCGCCGGCCGCGAACACGACGATGACGGCGCCCGGGCCGCCCAGGCTCCAGCTCGACACCGCCACAGTGGACACGCCGGCCATCAGCGCCAGGACCAGCACCATCGCCGCCGGCGAAGCCCCCGCCTGGGCGGCCGCGGATGTCGCCAGCGTGGCCGCGGCCAGCAGGAAGGCGCTCAGGAAAACCGTCCTGCGGCGGCGCGCCCGCGAGGCGTAGCGGCCGAACAGCGAGGCCAGCGCGCCCAGCGCGCCGAAGCCCACCAGTTGCGGCCATGGCGAATGGTGGAAGCACACCAGGGCCACGACCACGGCCAAGGTCGCCTGCATCCCGGCCACCACGGCGTTGCGCAGGGACGGCGGCGCGGCCATGGCCAGGCTCTCTCCCAACTGGGCCGGGGTCAGCAGATAGCGCGCCGCGGTGGCGCGCGTCGTCCCATCCGGCGCGGCCGCCGCGCACACGCGGGCGGGCGCCGATGGACGGCGATCGTCTAGGTCAATCATGGGCATTCCGAAAAAACCGCCACGTCCGCCGGGAGCTCCGGCGAAACGCGCGCGCACGCCGGGTACGGCACCTGCCGTCGCAACCGGGTATCGATGAAGGAACAGCCGAACGGACGGCGCCGCCCACGGGGCGGCGCGTTCGGCCTGTCGGCGCCTGCGGCGATGCCCAGGCGCGGTATGTGTCCATTCTACCGCAAAACTAGGGTTTACCCTAGCATCCTGACACCCGTATTGAACGGCTCCCAGGCCGGCCCGCCGGTAGAGCGTCGCCCGCCGGTGGGGGATAATGGCCCGGACCCCACCAACCGGTACCGGCGCACATGACCATCGAACTCCACGCCTGGAACACCCCCAATGGCCGCAAGATCAGCGTGGCCCTGGAAGAAATGGAACTGCCCTACGAAGTGGTGCCCGTCGATATCCGCAACGGGCAGCAGTTCGAGGCATCTTTCCTGCGGATCAGCCCCAACAACAAGATCCCCGCCATCGTCGACCCCGACGGCCCCGACGGCGGACCGATCAGCGTGTTCGAATCCGGCGCCATCCTGTTCTACCTGGCGCGCAAGACCGGCAAGTTCCTGCCGGCCGACCTGCGCGCGCAGACCTCGGTCATGGAATGGCTGATGTGGCAGATGGGCGGCTTCGGTCCCATACCGGGGCAGGTCCATCACTTCCGCGCCGTGGCCGACGAGACCGACCGCCGCTACGGCCTGCAGCGGTTCAGCGTCGAAACGCACCGCCTGTACGGCGTGCTGGACGCCCGCCTGGCCTCGGCCGACTACGTGGCGGGCGAACTATCCATCGCCGACTTCGCCATCCTGGGCTGGGCCTGGCGGCACGAGCGCCATCAGGTCGACCTGGCCACTTATCCGAACGTCGCGCGCTGGTATGCGGCGTTGATGGAACGGCCCGCCGTGCAGCGCGGCTTCGCCAGGAAGCTGGACTGACGCGCCCCGCTACACCGCCAGGCGCCCTCCGGCATCCAGCTGCACCAGTTCGCCGGTCAGCGCGGCTGGCCCGTGCACCAGCCACCAGACCGCCTCGGCGATCTCATCCGGCGTCTGCACCGACTTGAGCGGGTTCTTGGCGATCAGCGCGGCGCGCACGGTCTCGTAGCGTTCGCGCCCCATCCCGTTGATCAGCCAGTCGCCCTCGATGAAACCGGGCAGCAGCGCATTGACGCGGACCTCGGGCGCCAGCACCCGCGCGAACGAGAACGTCATGGCGTTGAGCGCGCTCTTGGACGCGGCATAGGCCATGCTGGACCCCGTGCCGCGCAGCCCGCCGACCGAGGACATGTTGACGACCGAGGCATTGCCGGTCCGCCGCAGCAGGGCGGCCATGGCCCGCGTGACGACATAGACGCCCGCGACGTTGATGGCGAACACGCGCTGGAAGTCGTCGAACGACAGGCCGTCCAGGTTCTTGTGGTCATTGAAGGTCGTCACGGCCGCGTTGTTGACCAGCACGTCCAGGCGCCCCCAGCGCTGCTCGATGTCGCGCGCCATGGCGCGGCAGGCCTCGTCGCTGGTCACGTCGGCGCGGGCCACCAGCACATCGGCGGCGCCCAGCGTCCGGCACTCGGCGGCGACTTCCTCCGCCGCCGCCGCGTCCCGCGAATAATTGACGACGACACGCCATCCCTGCTTGGCGAAGAACTTGATGGTGGCCGACCCCGCGCCGTTCCGGCCGGTGGCGCCGGTCACCAGGCAGACTTGCTCCATGCTTTCCCCTCTCATGTCCAGTAAGGCTGGCGCAGTTCGCGCTTGAGCAGCTTGCCCAGCGCCGAGCGCGGCAGCTCGTTTCGATATTCCACGGCGGCCAGCCGCTGGGTGCGGCCGACCTGGCCATTCACCCACGCCCGCAGCGCCTCCGGATCCAGCGTGCTGCCCGGCTTGAGCACGACCAGCGCCAGCGGCGTCTCGCCCCATTGCTCGCTGGGAATGCCGATGACCGCCACGTCGGCCACCTCGGGATGGGCGGCGGCCACCGACTCCAGGTCGGTCGCATAGATGTTGAATCCGCCAGAGATGATCAGGTCCTTCTTTCGGTCCAGCAGGACCAGGAAGCCTTCCTCGTCGAAGCGGCCGATATCGCCGCTGCGATGGAAGGCGACGCCCGACTCGTCGCGCCAGTAGAAAGCCTCGGTGGCCCGCGGCTGCTTGTAGTAGCCCGCCATCATGTACGGCGACCAGCCGACGATTTCTCCAACCTCGCCCTGCGCGAGCACCCGCCCGTCGTCGTCGACGATGCGCATGTCATGGTCCGGCGCCGGACGGCCGACCGTGCCCAGCTTGTCCGGAAACTCGTGGGCATCGAGCACGCAGCTGCATCCGCCCTCGGTCATGCCATAGATCTCGCGCAGCCCGCCCGGCCATTGCGCCAGGATCTGCGACTTGAGCCGGGCATCGAGCGGTGCGCCTGTGCATTGCTTGAGCACGAAGGCAGACAGATCGGTGCGCGCGAAGTCCTCGTGCGCGAGCAGGCGCTGGTACTGCACGGGCACCAGCATGGTGTGGGTGACCCCATGGGTGGCGCACAGCCGCAGATACCCGGCCGCGTCGAATTTGCGCATCAACACCGTCAGCCCGCCGTTGGCCACCGTGGCCAGCATGGGCTGCAGCGTGGTGTTCGAATACAGCGGGGTCGACAGCAGCATGACACTGTCCGGCCCCAGCCCGAAGCTGCGGCGGTTGGCCTGCCTCGACCGCATGCCGTGATGGTGCAGGATGCCCTTGGGCTTGCCGGTGGTGCCCGAGCTGTAGATCAGATTGAAGGCCTGGTCGGCCCGGTGATCGACGGCAGGCGGCTGGCCACCCCCGGCCAGCCAGTCGTCCCAGCCCAGCCAGCCGGGCGCCTGGAAATCCAGGGCGACGAGGCGATGGGGAAACGCGGAGGTCAATTCCGCTTCGACTTCCGCCAAGGTCGCGCGAGCGTCGGCATCGGCAACCAGCACCGTGGCGTCCGAATCGCCCAGCATGCCCATCAGGGTCGCCGCCGTCGCGGACGTGGCCAGCGGCACCACGCAGGCGCCGGCCCGCACCACGCCGAAGAAGGCCTGGATCGCGCGCACGCCGGGCGAGGCCAGCAGGGCGACCTTGCCATCGGCCCCCACGCCCATGGCGGCGCACGCGGCGGCGACGCGGTCCGCCTGGCGGGCCAGTCCGGCCCAATCGAGCGCATCGCCGCCGCACACGAAGGCGGGCGCGCCGGGCCGCTCGGCCGCGTGGCGGGCGATCAGGGAAGGGAAGTCGACGAAGGGCTGCTGCGCCTGCCGCGCCAGGATGTCGTGGACGTTCTGGATCATGGCGGCGTCACTCGTCATAGACCAGCATCAGGAACTCCGCGACCAGCGCGGGGCGTTCCTTGCCTTCGATCTCTATCGTGCAGTCCGACACCACCCGCGTGGCGCCCTCCTGGCCCCCACCCTCGCCGCGCTCGACCGCCTTGATGCGCTGGCGCAAGCGTACGCGGTCGCCGACCTGGACCGGATTGACGAAGCGGATCTTGTTGGTGCCGTAGTTCAGCCCGCGGCCCCGGTGCGTGATCGCATAGACCGAGCGGACCAGATAGGGAATGAGAGACAAGGTCATGAAGCCGTGCGCGATGGTCTTGCCATCCGGCATCTCGCGCCGCGCGCGCTCCACGTCCACGTGCAGCCAGTGATCGTCGCCTGAGATCCGGGCGAAATCGTCGATGCGCGACTGATCGATGGCCAGCCACTCGCTGACCCCTATTTCCTTGCCTATCCACGCCTTCAGATCGGCGGGACGGTCGAGAACCACCATGACGACTCCCTGGGTTCGACTATCGATGAAAAAAACCGCCAGGGCCTGTGACAGGCCCTAGGCCGGCGCCCGCGCGGGCACCCGGCCCAGCGACACCAGCGACATCACGGCTTCGCCGTCCTGGTTGCGCACGGTGACGCGCGTGCGGATCATGCCCACGCCCGGACGGGACTTCGAACGCACGGTCTCGATCACCTCGCGCTCGACCACCAGCCTGTCGCCAGCCTTGACGGGCTTCGTCCACCGCAGCTCGTCCAGGCCCATGCCCACCATGGGCGTCTTGCCATAGCCGCCCGCCTCCAGGAAGACACGCATCGACAGCGCGGCGATCTGCCAGCCGCTGGCGATCAGCGCGCCGAAGGGGCCGGCCCGCGCCGCGTCGGGATCCATGTGCATGGGCTGCGGATCGTTGGCGCGGGCGAACGCGATGATCGCTTCCTCGGTGACCACCGTCGGGCCGCTGGTCCAGCGCTCTCCCACCTGGAAATCCTCGAAACAGCGGGCCTCCCCGCCGTTCGCGGCGGCCTGGGAGGAATGCGTAGTCGTCATCAGTCAGTTTCCATAGCCGAGTATGGCTTTCACTTCGAGATATTCCTCGAATCCGAAAACACCGAATTCACGTCCGTTGCCGGACTGCTTGTAGCCGCCGAAAGGCAGGCTGCGGTCGAACGGCGCGCCGTTCAGATAGACGCGGCCGGCGCGGATCGCGTTGGCCACGCGCCGGGCCCGCTCCAGGTCCGGCGACTGCACGAACCCCGCCAGGCCGAATGGCGTGTCGTTGGCGATGGCGATGGCCTCGTCCTCGGTGTCGTAGTTCATGATGGACAGCACCGGGCCGAAGATCTCCTCGCGCGCGATCCGCATGTCGGGCGTGACGTCGCCGAACACCGTCGGCAGCACGTAATAGCCGCGTTCGAGGCCTGGCGGACGGCCGGTGCCGCCAGCCACCAGCGCCGCGCCTTCGTCCATGCCCCAGCGGATCAGTGCCTGGACCTTGTCGAACTGCGCCTGGCTGACCAGCGGCCCCATGGTGGACGCCGGATCCAGCGGATCTCCCAGGCGTATCGCCTCGACCGCCTCGCGCGCCGCCGCGAACGCTTCATCGCGCCGTTCGCGCGGGATCAGCATGCGGGTGGGCGACTGGCAATTCTGGCCGGCGTTCGTGTTGCATGCGTGCACACCGGCGATCACGGCGGCCCGGAGGTCGGCATCGGGCAGGATGATGTTCGCGGACTTGCCGCCCAGCTCCTGCGCCACGCGCTTGACGGTCTCGGCCGCCAGCTTGGCCACCCTGACGCCCGCGCCCGTGGAGCCCGTGAACGACACCATGTCGACGCCGGGATGGCCGGCGATCGCCTCGCCCACGGTCGGCCCGTCGCCGTTGACCAGGTTGAAGACCCCGGGCGGCAGTCCGGCCTCGTGCACGACCTGGGCGAACAGCAGCGAACTGAGCGGCGCGATCTCGCTGGGCTTGAGCACGACGGTACAGCCGGTCGCCAGCGCCGGCGCCACCTTGGAGGCCACCTGGTTGAGCGGCCAGTTCCAGGGCGTGATCAGCCCGCAGACGCCGATGGGCTCGCGCCGCACGATGCCGCTGCCCATGCGCTCCTCGAACGGGTAGTCGGCCAGCACGCGCACCGCCTCCTCGAAATGGAACAACGCGACGGTGGCCTGGCGCTCGGTGGAGAAGGTGATGGGCGCACCCATCTCCAGCGTCATCGTCCGCGCCAGTTCGGGCAATCGCGCGCGAAACCCCGCGACGATCCGTTCCAGCCAGCCCAGGCGCTCCCGCACGGTGGTCCCCGCATAGGCCGGAAACGCCCGCCGGGCGGCGCGCACCGCGCGGTCCACGTCTTCGGCCGCGCCCAGGCTGATGCGCGCGAAACGCTCTTCGGTGGCCGGGTTGACGACCTCCAGGCTTTTCGGCGCCACCGGGTCCACCCAGGCACCGTCGATATAGAACTTCGACGCGTCCATGGTCATTCGATCGCGATCCGCGCGGATTTGACGACCTCCTGCCACTTCGTCGCCTCATTCCTCATCAGCTCGCGCAGTTGCTCGGGCGTGCCCGACAGCGGCACCATGCCCAGCGAGTTCAGCTTGGCCTTGCCTTCCGGCGACGCCGTGTACTTGTTGATTTCGGCATTCAGCGACGCGACGATGGACTTCGGCAGGCCGGCGGGCCCCACCATGGCGCTCCATACCGTGGCTTCCAGCTTGACGCCCTGCTCGTTGGCGGTCGGCACATCGGGCAGGCCCGGGAACCGGGTCTTGGACATCACCGCCAGCGCCCTGAGCTTGTTGGCCTGGATATTGGGGATCAGCGACGTGACCGGCGCCACGACCGCCGCGACCGAGCCGCTCATCGCATCCACCATCGCCGGCGAATCGCCCTTGTACGGCACCGGCTGGAGCTTCGCCCCGGTCTGGATGCTCAGGTACTCGGTGGCGAGATGGCCGATGGTGCCATTGCCCGGATTGGAAACCGTCACCGCATTGGCGGACGACTTGCTCAAGGCGACGAGCTCGGCCAGCGTGTTCGCCTTCACCGCCGGATTGACCGCGATCACGACCGGGATTTCCCCGACCAGCGCGATCGGCGTCAGGTCCTTCTCCGCGTCGAACGGCATGGGGTGGTAGAGCGACTTGTTGTTGGCCAGCGGGCCAGACGTGCCGATGCCGAGGGTGTAGCCGTCCGGCGCGGACTTCGCCACCGCATCGACGCCGATGTTGCCGCCGGCGCCCGCGCGGTTCTCGGCCACGAATTGCTGGCCGTAGTGCGTGCTCAAGCTTTGTGCCACCTGGCGTCCGACCAGGTCGGAACTGCCGCCGGCGGCGAAAGGCATGATCACGCGGACGGGCTTGGTGGGCCAGGCCCCGTCCGCCTGCGCCGCGGCGCCATGCATGACAAGAAGCAGCGCCGCCAGGGTGGCGCATGCGTGGGGGAATGCGTAGGGCTTCATCGTTGTCTCCGTGTGCTGTGTCCAGCGTATGAGAAGCCCGCGGGAAGCGGGCTCCGCTTTTTTTCGATGAATGCAGGCGATGTCTGCCCGACCTCTGCCGGGCAGGCATTGCTGGAGACCGGGAAAGCCGATGTCGCAACGCGCGTAGGCATCCACGCCATCTCCGCCAGGGAGGATGCACCCTGGCGTGATTCGCCATCAAGGCGAGTTTTGGAAGTTTTCGAGGAGTGAAAAGTTGACGGCGCCCCCGAGGGCAGTCCACGAGGCGGCCGGCATCTCGACGAGAACGTCAGGATTCCCGGCATCCAGGGTTGAGGACATGCCGTCGCGCCGTGGCCAGCGCTCGATCGCGGACGGTGGACAGCCGGCTCTGCGCGCTGAGGTGCTCGATATCGGTGGGCAGCTCGATCAGGCTCGGCACGCCGGCGTCCAGCGCGCGCCGCAGCGCCGGCGCGAAGTCCTCGTGCCGCAGGACGCGCTCGGCGAACAGGCCGAAAGAACGGGCCAGCTCCACGAAATCGGGGTTGCCGATGTCGGTCGCATAGACCCGCCCGGGAAAGCGCCGCTCCTGGTGGGCGCGGATCGTGCCGTACGAGCCGTTCGCCACGACCACGATGACGATGGCGGCCCCATGGCGAACGGCCGTCTCCAGTTCCTGGACATTCATCAGGAAGCAGCCATCGCCAGCCAGGCAGACCACCTGTCGTCCCGGCTCATGGATCTTGGCCGCGATGGCCGCGGGCAGGCCGTAGCCCATGGCGCCGTTCAGCGGCGCCAGTTGGCTGCGGAAGTGCTTGTACCGATAGTGCCGATGCAGCCACGTCGTGTAGTTGCCCGCGCCGTTGGTCACGATCGCGTCCGGCGCGAGTTCCCGGTCCAGCGCCGCCACCACCTGGGCCATGTCGATGGCGCCACCATCCCCCGTGGGCGCGAGGAAGCGCAGATAGTCGGACCGGGCCGCCCGGGTCCAGTCCTCCCAGGGCGGAGCATCCGGGAACGACGCGTCCCAAGCCGCCAGCGCGGCACGCAGAAAGGCCTCGGGCGTCGCGGGCACGAGGACGTCGGCATGGTAGACGTGGCCCAGCTCATTGACGTCGGCATGGACGTGGATCATCCGCTGGCGCGGCCGGGGCACGTCGACCAGCCGATACCCCCCGGTCGTGGCTTCCGAGAGCCGCCCTCCCAGCACCAGCAGCAGGTCGCTGTCGCGCACCCGGGCGGCCAGCGCCGGATTGGTGGCGAGCCCCAGGTCGCCGGCATAGCTGTCGTGCCGGTTGTCCAGATAGTCCTGGCAGCGGAATTCGGCCACCACGGGCAGTCGCCACGCTCGCGCGAAATCGGCCAGTGCCTCCGAGGCCCGCGCGCTCCACCCGCCGCCGCCGACGATCATCAAGGGCTTGCGGCTTCGCGCCAGCTCTGCACGCACGTCGCCGATGGCGGCCGGGGTGGGTTCGAAGCCGAGCCTGGACCACGCGCGCGCCGGCGCGCCAGGATCGGGGACGCGCGCTTCGAGCACGTCTTCCGGCAGCGCCAGCACGACCGGCCCGGGACGCCCGCCGGCCGCGACCTGGAAAGCGCGCGCGACGATCTCGGGCAGCCGGGCAGGGTCCTCCACCTGGGCCACCCACTTCGCCATGCCCCCGAACATGGCGCGATAGTCGACCTCCTGGAAAGCGCCGCGGCCCATGTGCCCCCTCGCGACCTGCCCGACGAGCAGCACCAGCGGCGTCTCGTCCTCGTGCGCCGTATGCACGGCGATGCTGGCATGCGCCGCGCCGGGTCCGCGCGTGACCAGACACACGCCCGGCTTGCCGGTGAGCTTGCCGTAGGCCTCCGCCATGTTGGCGGCCGCCGCTTCGTGGCGGCACACGACCAGGCGCAGCCGCTCGCGCTGATCGAACAGTGCATCCAGGGCATCCAGATAACTTTCCCCCGGCACGCAGAAGGCAAGATCCACCTGCTGCCCGACCAGGCAGCGCACCAGCAATTCGCCCCCGCTCAGCGATGCGGCCACGGACTCGTCCATCGTTTCCCTCTCCATCTGACTTGGTATCGTGGCGCCACTCTACTGGGCAAGCCCACGACCTGGCATCACAAATTCGTATAATTGATATTCATGATTGAATAGGTCGCGCCGGCCATGAAATTCGGGGAACTCCAGAGCGCCGATTTCACCTCGCTGCACTTCTTCGTGCTGGCCGCCCAGGCGGGATCGCTCTCGCGCGGCGCCCTGGGCGCTGGCGTCAGCCAGCCGACGCTCAGCCGCCATGTCCTGAAGCTGGAGCGCGAAATGCACGCCCGTCTGTTCGAGCGGGTGGGCCGGGGCGTGACGCTGACGGCGGCGGGACGCCGCCTTTACGACGCCGTGCTGCCGGGTTTCGAGCAGTTGCTGAACGGCCGCCGGCTGGCCATGGCGGAGGTCGACGACACCGGCCTGCGCCAGGTCACCATGGGCCTTCCCCCTTCAGTCGCCAACATCCTGGGGCCGCGGCTGTTGAGTACCGTGCGGACGACGCTGCCGATGCTGCGCATGCACGTCGTCGAGGGTTTCCACCGGGCCCTGGTCGATTCGCTGCACCGGGGGCACCTCGACTTCGCGCTGCTCTATACGATGATTCCCATCGCGGGGCTGCATGCCGATCCGCTGCTGGACGAGGAACTGTGCCTGGTCATGGCGCCGGCGCGCGCGCGCAACAAGAAATCCGTCAACTTCTCGCAGTTGGGGGAATTTCCCCTTTCCCTTCCCAGCCGCCCCCATGGCTTGCGCGAACTGCTGGAAGACCAGGCGGCGGTGCACCGGGTGCGCCTGGACGTGCGCCATGAATTCGATACCTCGCTGACGCTGACCAAGCAGATGCCGTTGACGGATCTGGCCTGCACCGTGCTGCCGTTCTCCGGCGTGCACGACGAGGTGGAGGGCGGCACGCTCGCGGCGCTGCCTATCCGCAAGCCCGACCTGTCGCGCCGGCTCGTGATCGCCTATGCGAACAACCGGTCGATGACGACCGGGCTGTGGCAATTCCTGCGGATGCTGCGAACGCAATGCGAGGCGCTGGTGGCCGACGGCGCCTGGAAGGGCGCGCGCATGGTGGCGCCAGGCCATGACGATTAATCAGGGAATACCCTTAATTTTGCGTCGGATGGAATGAAACCCCACCCGGCGCGCTCTTGTACACCATGATCTCTTCCGCCGAGTCGCGCTACAACCAATGGGTGCGCGAACACTACCGCTTCCTGCTGCGCAGCGCCTGGGCCCTGACCGGCTCCCGCGCGATCGCCGAGGACGTGGTGCAGGACTGCTTCACCAGCGCCTGGCGCTTTCGCGACCAGTTGCGCGATCCCGCCATGGCGCGCGCCTGGCTGTTCCAGATCATGCGGCGCCATGCGTTCCGCAATATCGATCCGGCCCACATGGCGGCCCAGGGGGACGGCCGGGTCGAAGACGAAGCCGATCCCCGCGCGCATACGCTGGACGAACAGCTGGACGTGGTCAAGGCCCTGTCCCGCATCGCCCCCATCCACCGCGAGGTGCTGGTGCTGTACTACTTCGACGACATGCCCACCGCCCTGATGGCGGAAGCCCTGGACATCGCGCCCGGCACGGTGCTGTCGCGCCTGGCGCGCGCCCGCGATGCCCTGAAGGCCGCCCTGCAGGCCCCCCCGCGCCCTTGCGCTCCGGAAACGGCGGCCAGTGTCATCCCGCTGCGAAAACAGACCCCATGAATTGCGACGACAGCCTCCAAGATACGGAATTCGACCTGCGCGCCCGCGCCGAACTGGCCCTGGCGTTCGAACCAGGCGATCCGCCGCCGCACCTGCTGCGCCATACCCCCTGGCACGCCCGGCGCGGCCTGCGCGGCATGCTGGCCGCCTTGCTGATCGGCGGCTCGGCGGTGGGTGCCGTCCTCACCATGCGCCCGCCCGAACTGGTGCGCTCGGCCATCGAGCACGAATACTACGAGCGCACGCTGCGCGGCAGCTTCCTGCCCGCGACGGAAATGGCGCGCCACCTGGACTTGCCGGCGCAACAGGCGCTGCCCGGCTTCATCCAGTTGATGCGCCCCTGCGATATCGGCCGCGAGCGCGCCTACCACCTGACCACGTTCTTCGAGAAAGGCGGCATCGTCACCGTGCTGTCTTTCGAGCAGTTCCAGCAGATTCCCGACGGCGAAGGATGGTGGGCCAATACCTACTGGAAAGTCGTGCGTTCGCACGAAGGCCGTCCGCTGATCCTGATCGCCCAGAAAAAACAGGCCCTGTCCGTGGCCTCGCGCGCGCTGGGGCAGCCTGAAGCCGCCCCCGCTTCCTGACTTCCCGTTCTCGTCCACAACAACAAGGAGAGACCATGCACGACACCTCCCCCACCTCCCTGCCCCGCCGCCGCCTGCTTGCCGGCGGCGCCACCGCGGTCGCGACCGCCGGACTGGCGGGCCTGCACGGCCAGGCGCTGGCACAAGCCGCCGCCGCGCCCGCGGCCAAGCCCCTGCCCGGCTACGCCGGCTGGAAGAATGCCGACGCCGTCGTCGTCCACAGCAGCACCACGATCGAAACCAAGCGCAGCGCCTTCGGCACCAGCGTGGTCACGCCCACCAACCAGCTCTACGTGCGCAACAACCTGCCCACGCCCGCCGACACCATCGTCGCCGACCGCGACGCCTGGCAATTGCAGGTCTCGGGCGTCAAGCAGCCCCGGACCATCAGCCTGCGCGAACTCAAGACCATGGGCCTGGAAACCGTGACCATGGTGCTGCAGTGCTCGGGCAACGGCCGCGGCTTCTTCCCCAGCAAGCCCAGCGGCACCCCGTGGACCGTCGGCGCCGCCGGCTGCGTGACCTGGAGCGGCGTGCCCGTGCGCGACGTCGTCCAGGCCCTGGGCGGCCTGACCGATGGCGTACCCTACATGACCGGCACCGGCGGCGAGGTGCTGCCGGCCGGCATCGATCCCAAGACCGTGATCGTCGAACGCTCCGTGCCCGTCGCCGCCATGCAGGATGCCATCCTGGCCTGGGAACTGAACGGCGAGCCCATCCCCCTGGCCCACGGCGGCCCGCTGCGCCTGATCGTGCCCGGCTACACCGGCGTCAACAACATCAAGTACATCAAGCAGCTGGCCTTCACCCCCAAGGAAAGCGACGCGCGCATCATGTCGCACGGCTACCGCATGACGCCCCCCGGCGGCAAGGGCGACCCCAGCCAGCCGTCGGTGCAGGAGATGAGCGTCAAGTCCTGGATCAACAGCCCCGTCCCCGAGGACGGCGCCCAAACGGCCGGCACCGTGCAGATCCACGGCGTGGCCTTCGGCGGCCTGAACGGCATCAAGGGCGTGGAAGTCTCGCTGGACGGCGGCAAGACCTGGCGCGCGGCGCGCCTGGTGGGCCCCGACATGGGCAAATACGCCTGGCGCCAGTTCGTGCTCCAGGCCACCCTGCCCAAGGGCAAGCACGTGCTGGCCAGCCGCGCCACCGACGACCGGGGCAACGTCCAGCCCGAGACGCGCGGTGAAAACCAGAGCGGCTACAACAACACCAGTTGGGCCGACCACGCCGTCACCATCACCGTCGCCTAAGCGACGGTACGCCCCGGGGAGAGCACTCCCCGGGCATGTTTCCCATCAAGCCATCACTCTCGAAATGAAGAACGTCCTCACCTTCTGTACGCTGGCCCTCTCGGCCCTGGCCGCCACCGCGGCGCATGCCGCCGACGACGCCGCGCAAATGGCGCGTGGCAAGAAACTGTTCACCACCGCCACCCCGGCCTGCGCCGTGTGCCACACGCTCAAGGACGCCGGAGCCGAAGGCGCCATCGGCCCCGTGCTTGACGAACTGAAACCCGACGCCCCCCGCGTCGCCCGCGCGCTGCGCGATGGCATCGGCAGCATGCCGTCGTTCAAGGCCACGATGAGCGATGCGGATATCGAGGCGCTGGCGCAGTATGTCAGCAAGGCCAGCCGGGGCAAGTAAACTCCGGGGTATCAGCGGTATTGGCCAGTTGCCCGGACGTTCCTATTCCGAGCGTGTAGTCGTCGTCCGGCGCCTCCGAACCAGGAACAAGTCCATGAAACCCGGTGGTAGCACACAGGCCCATTCGAACACCCGTTCCCGGGCCCAGACGGCACTGTCGATCCGTTCGTCGAAACTCCGTGTCAGGCACTTCATGCTGCTGGCCCTGCTGGTGGAGCACGGATCGCTACGCGAGGCGGCACGCCGCCTCGGCATCGCTCAGCCCGCAGTCGGCGCTCTGCTGCGGGAGCTCGAGCATGCGGTCGGTCAAGACCTTTTCATCCGGTCCAGGACCGGGGTCAGCCCCACCCCCGCGGCCCTTGCTCTGGCGGCCAGATCCGACGTCGCTCTCGAAACGCTGCGGATAGGCCTGGACGAAGTAGCCGAAGGCACTACACCTACTTTGCGTGTCGGCATCGTGCATCACGCAATGATCTTGCACGGTATTCCCTGGCTGACCGATATGCTGCGCTTCGCCTCTCAATGGCAGTTGCGCGTACAGGTATCCGCGGCGCCGGAACTCCTGGAAAACGTCGCGACGGGGGACCTCGACTGTGCCATTGCTCGCTTTCCGTCTCAGAACCTGGCCGGCGCCATACACGACACATGCCGGGTATGGCAGCTTCCCGCCGATCCCTGGAACGTGGTGGCCAGCGTAGGACATCCCGCGCTGAAGTCGCGCACCCCCGTCCCGGCCGAGACGCTGCTTGCCCACCCATGGGTCCTGCCTGCCAGCGACAGCCAGACCTATCTCATGTTTCGAAATGCCTGCATGCGCTCGGGCGTCCCGGCCCCGGCTCCGGCGCTTGTCGTCGACGGCCTCCAGTACTGTGTCGCCATGGCGATGAACGCTCGCCTTCTGACTATCTGTCCGTCATCCATGCTGCGTTCGCTGCCCGGCCCCCGGCAACTCAAAGCGGTGCGCACGGATTTCTCCATCGAAGCGCCTCCTCTGGCCTTTGTCTGCCGCACCGAAGCCCAACGGCTGCCGGCTATCCGCGCGCTGCTCGAATTGGTCCTGTCGACAGCCCTCGCTGCCAAGACCGGGTGATCCGAAAACGATTTCAGGTGAAGCATTATTGCCATCTTATGGTGTTCGCCGGGCCGAAGTAGATTGCTTCCATCCCAATCCGCGATGCTCTACGATGGCTTCCAATATCCTGTTCATCACCGCAGACCAGCACCGAGCTGATGCCATGGGCTTCCTCAAGCCCGAAATCAGCACACCGCACCTGGACCGTCTCGCTGCCGACGGCACCCACTTCAGTACCTGCATCACTCCCAGTTACGTCTGCCAGCCCGCGCGCGCGTCGATGCTGACAGGGTTGCTGCCCCTCGTGCATGGTGTCCGCGACAACGGCATCGATCTGCCCCCCGCCACGGGCGGAAACGGTTTCTCCGCCCGGCTTGGACAACGGGGATACAGCACAGCCTTCTTCGGTAAAGCCCACTTCTCGACCAAGGCTACGTTTGCGGCAACCGGCACGCCGGAAGACCGGTTCAACGGTGACCTGTACGAGCAGGGATGGACTGGGCCATACATGGGCTTTCAACACGTCAACCTCGCCGCAGTCGGCCATTTCCACAAAGATCGCCCGGCTACCTACCCCCTGGTCGGCCACTGGGAGCGATGGTTTGTCGAACGAGGTCACGACGAAGAGGCATTGCGGCTATGGGCGCAATCCGTCGACCCAGGCTGCGGCGCCGCTCAGACATGGGAATCGGCGCTACCTGTCGCCTGGCATTCGTCGACCTGGATCGCCGACAGGACCATAGACTGGCTGGCGGCGCGGGAGAAAGACCGCCCCTTTTGCATCTGGGCATCCTTTCCCGATCCGCATCACCCGTTCGATTGCCCGCTTCCCTGGAGCCGGCTGCACCGGCCGGGCGAACTTCCACTTCCCCGTCAGCGCACCATGGATCTCGATCGCCGTCCCTGGTGGCACCGCGCATCGCTCGAAGGTACTCCCGACCTGAAAGATCCTGTCCTGCGGGGCTTCCGCGAAAAGGGCTCCCGGGTGGAGCCGCAGAGCGATGCGCAACTGGCGGAGATGACGGCCAACTACTACGGCATGATCTCCCTGGTCGACCACTCCGTGGGGCGCATCCTGGAAGCATTGTCGAACCAGGGCCTGGACGAGAACACTTATGTGATCTATGCCAGTGACCACGGCGACATGATGGGCAACCATGGCCTGTACCTGAAAGGGCCCACGCCCTATGAGGATCTGCTCCGGGTTCCCCTGATCATTCGCGGACCCGGTGTCGCCTCCGGCGCCACGGTCACCGAACCGGTATCCACGCTGGATCTGGCGCCGACCTTCCTGGAATGGAGCGGCGCGGGAACATCGGACGACATGCACGGAACCAGCCTGAGCGCGCTTTGCCAGGGTCGGAACGCGCCGCGCGATGCGGCCTACTGCGAGTGGCACGTCGATGCGTCGCGATGTGGCGTCCCGCTGCATCTCCATACGGTCCGCACCCGTCACGCCAAGCTCACCCTCGAAGAGCTGTCTGGCGCCGGCGAACTCTATGACTTGCAAGCAGACCCTGATGAGATGGACAACCTGTTTGGCCGGCCGGAAGCCGCGGCGCTTCAGCAAGAACTCGAGCGACTGCTGGCCGCGGCGCCTTCCCGCAACCAGGAGCATCCACAACTGCCCATCATCGGCATGGCCTGACCGCCGCCGGGCAACAATTGAATGACAGAGGAGACAGAACATGTGGACCCGTAGACGCATCATTCAGTTCGGGCTACTGCAAGGCGCGGGCACACTGGCGCTGCCGCTCCCATCCCGAGGCGCCCAGTGGCCGGATCGGCCCGTACGAATCGTCGTGCCCAACCCGCCCGGCGGCACGGCGGACATCACTGCCCGCATTGTCTTCGAGCGCGTGGGCGCTGCCGTCCATCAGTCTTTCATCGTGGAAAACCGAGCCGGCGGCAACGGCACCATCGCCATGGTCGCGGTTGCCCGCTCCAAACCGGACGGCTACACCTTCGTCGTCGCGGGCGACTCCGCCACCTATGTTCCGCTGGTGCAAGAGCCCCCGTCATTCACGATGGAGCGGGATTTCGTACCCGTCTCCCTTCTGGTGGCCCAACCCGTCGTGCTTGCTGTCCATCCGGACACCGGCATACGCAGCGTTGCCGACCTGATCTCGCGCGCCAAGGCCGAACCGGGCAAGCTGTCATACGGAGTGTCGGGCGTCGGCTCCACCCACCATGTCGCAGCCGAGATGTTCTGTAGTGCTGCGAACATCAGCATGACCTCGATCCCCTACAAGGGTGGCGGCCAGGCAATCGCCGACCTGATCGCAGGCCAGATTCCCGTGGCTTGCCTGGGCGCCGGTGCAATCGCCGCCCATGCACGCAGCGGCCGGATCCGCGTTCTGGCCGTCACCTCGGCCGAACGCTCGACCAGTCTGCCCGACGTACCGACCCTGGCCGAGGCCGGCATTCCAGGCATCGACATCACGCAATGGTTCGCGCTCTATGCACCACGCGGTACGGCGGCGCCAGTACTGGAAGCGCTGCAACGACACGCCGCCGCGGCCCTCCAACAGCAAGCGGTGCGCGAGAAGTTGGCGGAGAACGCAATCGACGCGGTCGGCAGCGATGCCGCTACGCTTGAACAGCGGCAGAAAAAGGACAGTGCGGCCTGGCTCGCGGCAATCAATCGACTCGGCATCAAGCCGGCCGGCGCCTGATCGGCGCGTCTCGATCAACCCGACCAGAACCCGCCCCACATGGACATCTCACATCCTCTGCACATTGCGCGCATTCAGGTACACGTGCTGCGTCACCCGATCTCGACCCCTGTCCGGACCTCTTTTGGCGTCATGCATGACCGGCCCGCCGTATTCATCCGCATCGAGGATACCGACGGGGCTTACGGCTGGGGGGAAGCGTGGTGCAACTACCCGGGCTGCGGAGCAGAACACCGCGGCCGGCTGATAGAGACCGTCCTCTGGCCCTTGCTCGAAGGGCGCGCCTTCGATTCGCCCTGCGCAGTCCATGAGCACCTCAGCGCGGAGACCGCGGTCCTGGCCATCCAGTCCGGCGAGCCCGGCCCCCTGGCCCAGGCCATCGCGGGACTGGATCTGGCGATGTGGGATCTGTGCGCAAGACGCGCCGGGGAGCCCTTGTGGCGCTTTCTCGGAGGGACTCGAGACACGATCGGCGTGTATGCAAGCGGTTTGAATCCTCACGCACCGGAACAACTCGTCGCCCGAAAATGGGAAGAAGGTTTTCGCGCATTCAAACTCAAGATCGGCTTCGAACCGACGAGGGATCTGGAAAACCTGCGAAGGATCAGGGACGCCGTGGGCACACCCGCCATGCTCATGGCAGATGCCAACCAGGCCTGGGATCTGCCGACCGCATGTCAACGCGTCCAGGCACTCGCGGAATTTGAACTGGGCTGGCTCGAAGAGCCGTTGCGGGCCGACCGTCCGTGGCAAGAATGGCGGGAACTGGCCACCCACACGAACACGCCGCTGGCAGCCGGAGAAAACGTCAGCAGCCAACAGGCTTTCTCCTCGCTCCTCGATTCTGGTGCGGTACGCATCGTACAACCAGACATCGCAAAATGGGGCGGAATCTCCGATATCCAGCCCCTCGTCCGACGCATCCAGAAACACGGCTTGCAGTATTTTCCACACTACCTGGGCGGCGGCATAGGTCTGCTGCATTCGGCGCATCTGCTCGCCGCGACGGGAGGATCAGGCTGGCTTGAAGTGGATGCCAACGACAACCCTCTCCGCACAAGATTCTGCGGACGGTTGGCAGCGGTTGGCGCGGGTAGGGTCTCTCTCGGGAACGCACCAGGCATAGGCATCGAGCCAGAGCTATGACCTCGGTCAATACCGCGCAGTGAACACGATCCTTATTGCCACAACCTGTACAGCGACTACCCCCGCTAGCTGCAGGGGCAGGCTACGCCGGCGCGTGGGCCGCCGCCCTGCGAGACGGCTCCCAGCCCGGTGCTACCGGATCCTGTCGTAGCGCCGGCTGATGGTTTCGGCGACGCACGCGGGCTTGGACATACCGTCGCACTCGATACTGGACTCCCAGATCAGTTCGACGACCCTGACGTCAGGCTGACCCGCCATGGCCGGCAGCCAGCGCATATCCTTGAGCTTGATACGGGCCCGCAACATGCTGCCTTGAAGTACAGGCGTGGGAAAGCGGACCTTGTTGAGCCCATAGTTGATGCTCATCTCCGAAGGAGGAAGGGTCACCGCCTGGCTCATCAGATCCGGCAAGAGCGAAAGCGTCAGATAGCCATGCGCAATGGTCGTGCCGAACGCCGATTCCTGGCTTGCCCGCTCCTGATCCACATGTATCCATTGCTGGTCGCCCGTGGCTTGGGCGAACAGGTCTATACGCTGCTGGTCCACGCGCACCCACGGACTGATGGCAACCTCCTTTCCTATCTGTTCATGCAGTTCATCGAGTGTCCGGATTGTCCGCATCCTTGTCTCCTGGCAATGAAAAGAGGGGCCATTGGTAAGGCAGCGGCTCCCGCGCCAACAGCCTTCCGGCTGCGTCCGCGTGATAGCTCGTGGAGTAGGCGATGGCCTGCGCCGATGTCTCCGTATCGCACATCGAGTCGAGATCGGCGGACAGGGATCTGGCCAGGGCCGCTTTGGTCATGGCGAACGCACTGCGCGGCAGCCGGGTCAGCGCCCGTGCGATCATTCCGGTGCGATGGTCAAGCGCGTCGGGCGAAACGACTTCGCTGGCAATGCCCAGCTGCAATGCTTCTTCCGCACCGATTTCGCGGTTCGAATACAGCAGCGCCTTGGCGCGCGCCCATCCCACGATGCGCGGCAGCGTGAACAACGAGCACAGGTCGGGCACCAGGCCGATGCGCAGGAACGACATGGCAAGCCGGACCCGGTCCGTGGCGATCACGAGGTCGGCCGCCAGCACCAGGCTGCAGCCCGCGCCATAAGCGCATCCGTCCACCGCCATGACAACCGGCTTGGGGAGTTCCAGCAGGCGGCGCGCGCCGGCCGTGGCGGAAAGAATGCGGTCGCGGCCCGCCTCGGCGTCCAGCTCGCCGGGACGCATGTCCGCGATATCGCCCCCAGCGCAGAAGTGACCGCCCTCGGCGCGCACCAGAACCGCCCGGACACACTCGTCGCTCCCGGCGCGATCGAACGATCGCCAGAGTTCGTCGCGCATGGCCCGGTTCATGGCATTGCGCTTTTCCGGCCGCGCCAGGGTGATGGACGCAACGTGCCCATCGACGCGATAGTGAACGAATGACTGGCTCATCTCAGGCCTCTCAGTCCAGTTGGCGGGACAGCCGTTTCCTGGCGAGCGCGATGAAGCGCTCCCGCAGCCGGGACTCGACGCTGCCATTCCATGCAAGCGCCAGCGTCAAGGTAAGCGGGCCCGCCGGCCCGGCCAACGGCCGGAATGTGACTTGTTTCATCTTGATGTTCTTCGACGAAGAGGGCACGAGCGCCACCCCCATCCCGCTCGATACGAGCATGATCATGCTGGGTATGTCGCCCACTTCCTGGGCGACACGGGGATGGAAGCCCGCGTCATTGCAGAGGCGGGTGATGCGGTGCGAGAGCGAGGAGTCCAGGGCGCGGCCGAACGTGATCAACGGTTCGCCGGCCAACAGGGCGATATCTATCCTTTCGCGCCGGGCCAGCGGGTGGCCTGCCGGGAGCGCCACGACCAGGTGTTCCCTGGCGAAAGGCAGCAGCTCGATATCGGGCGAGGCGACGGGCGGCCGCACGATGCCCAGATCCAGTTTTCCCTGGAGAATGGCCTCCACTTGCTGGGGCGTCAGCATGCTGTCGTGCAGTTCCAACTGGACCTGGGGGTACTGGCTGCGATAGTCGGCAAGCAGCCGCGGCAGCTCGGAGTAAATGGCCGAGTTGGTGAAGCCCAGGCTGAGCCTGCCCACCTGCCCCGCGTCGGCGCGTATGGCCGTGTCGCGCGCGCGCTCGGCCGCTCTCAGGATGTCCCGGGCCTCGGGAAGAAAGGCGCGGCCGGCGTCCGTCAGTTCCACATGCCGTTTGGTCCGGACGAACAGCACGACGCCCAGGGATTCCTCCAAAAGCCGGATTTGCCGCGACAGCGGCGATTGGGCGATGTGCACGCGCTCGGCCGCGCGGCCGAAGTGGAGTTCTTCGGCAACGGCAAGAAAATAACGGAGTTGTCTCAAATCCATGGCCGGCGCGGCTCCCGTGAACATTTGCTAGGACGACCACCGCGGCAGGCTTGCTCCCAGCAGCAGAGGAGGATCGCTCCAGAAGGCCGGAGTGCTCGAGAACCGGGTGATCGGAGCAAGATAATCGAGCTTCCCGAAGGGGCTGTCCATCTGCAGCACGTCCGGCTCCAGCGGCGCCGCCGGTGCGCCGGCCCCCACCAGGCCCATGTCCTGGACCCACATGCACGTCCGGGCCAGCGCCAGGCTGACGCGATAACTGCCCCCGTCGGCCGCGCGGCGCCGCAGCGCGGCCAGCACGCCCGCGGCGCCCAGGTAGGCCGTGGTGTAGTCCGCCACCAGGGTGGTGGGCGGCAGGCGAGGAGAATCCGGCCCGCCCTCCACCCAACTGATACCCGTCGTCGACTGCGCGTTGTGGTCGAATCCCACACGGTGCGCCCATGGCCCGCCGGCATCGCCATAGGCGCTCAATTCGACGTAGACCAGACCGGGATGGCCGGCGATCATGTGCTCGAACGACAGGCCCCGCCGCGCAAGACTGCCGGGGCTGTACGATTGAACGACGACGTCCGCGCCGGCAATCAGTTCACGGACGGTGGCCAGGTCCCCGGGCGTATCGAGGTCGAGGAAGGCGCTGCGTTTGCCGAAGCCGGTATCCAGCATGAAGTTCAGCGGATCCGTCTGGGTCGGGGCGGAAATGCGCAGGACGTCGGCGCCTTGCTCAGCCAGCGTCCGGGTCAGCCCCGGGCCGGCAAGAATATGGCTCAGGTCCAGTACCCGCAGCCCGGCCAGTGGCCGAGGACCGGTCTGGCGCCACAACCGGGGAGCGCCCCGCGCCGCCCGTTCGGTATGGATCACGGGAAGTCTGGACAGGGCCTGGGCGTGCGGGTGGAGGCGCCATTCTTCCGGCGAACGGACCAGCGACACCGGCAGGTTGGCCGCGATGCACGCATCCTCGAGCTCTTGCCCAGACCAGGCGGCGACCGCCTGCGCCACCGCCTCCCGGTTGTTCGGGGCGCCCAACAGCGTCAGCAACTCGTTGCGCAACTGCGGGCGGGTGAAAACCAGATACACCCACCGGCCGTCCCGCGTCCGGAAATAGCCATTGCCGGGCTCGTTGAAGGTGAAATCGAAACCTATCGGATAACCGTTCTGCTTGAGGTATCGCGAAGGATGCAGCGCATGCGCCGCCCGCCCGATCTCCACGGACACGTCCTGGCCGGCATGCCCCTGTTCCCTGGCGAGACTGGCCAGCGCGGTTCCCTGCGCCGCCGCGGCGACCGCCATGGCGCCCGCCAGCCGATGGGGGCTGTCGATAGCAGGGTCGGCCCCGGTGATCGACACCTCGCCGCCAGCATCCGTTCGCTTCAACCCCAGGACCGCCAGGCAGGCGTCCAGTTGCGCATCGGCGACCGGGTCGGCATCGGGGCGCGCGCCGGCCGGAATCCGTGCGGCCCACAGGCTTGATCCGGACATCATGCATTCTCCACGCGGCGATCGCTGTCGTCGCCATATCGCCGTTTCAGCGTAAGCTTGTCGATCTTGCCCGCCCCGTTCTTGGGCAGGTCGTCCACGATGACGATCTTCGTCGGCTGCTTGTAGCGGGCAAGCCTGCCTTGCAGATGGGCCATGATTCGACGTTCGTCCAGGCCACATCCGGGAACGGGGCTGATGACGGCACAGACGGTCTCGCCCCACTTCGGATGCGTAATTCCGATGACGGCGGATTCCAGCACGTCCGGGTTCTCGGCCAGTCTGGCCTCCACTTCGGCGGCGTAGATGTTCTCGCCGCCGCTGACGATCATTTCCTTGATGCGTCCGGCCACGGTCAGGAAACCGTCGCCGTCCAGCCGCCCCAGGTCGCCCGTGCGAAGCCATCCGTCTTCGAACACGGCCGCCGATTCAGCGGGTTGGTCCCAATAGCCGAGCATGACGTTGGGGCCCCGCATCTGGATCTCTCCGATCCCGTCGATGCCGGCGGCCGCGATGCGGACATCGCCGAACATGGGCGCCTGGCCGGCCGTCATCGCCTTTGCAGCGGGTGCGCCCGGGGCCAGGGCGGTCACCAGCGGCGCGGCCTCGGTCAAGCCATAGCGCTGGATCACGGCGATGCCCCGGTCGTGGTAGCGCTTGATCAGTGCGTCGGAAACGGGAGCACCCCCTACGATGATGCCGCGCAGGCTGGACAGGTCGGCGCGGTGGAAGTCGTCCTGTTCCGCAAGGAACTGGTACATGGCCGGTACGCCGGCAATGATGGAGATGCGCTCCGAGGCGATGCGCCCGATGATGCTGCCGGGATCGAACGACTTCTCCAGGTGGATCGTCGCACCGCGCAAGAAACTCTCCATCACCGTCGAGACCGGGGCCGCATGGAACAGTGGCGCCGAAACGAGCACTTTATCGGTGGGCAGCCCCCCCTGGATAAGGATGGTGTTGAGGGTGTTCCAGAAGATGTTGCCATGGCTGAGCATGACGCCCTTGGGGCGGCCCGTGCTGCCCGAGGTGTAGAGCAGCCAGGCTGTCTCGTCCCACCCAGCCGGACGATGGCTCGCGCGGGCGTCCGGCGCGGCGGCACAGGCCTGGGCAAACTCGTCGCCGCCGTTCCTGTCCGAACGCAGGAAAAGACCGCAGTTGGTCTGCCGCGCCACCTCCGCCTGGATGGGCGCGAACTCCGCGCCATGGATCAGCAGCGCGGCACCGCAATCCCGTACCATCGCCACCACCTCGGGCGCGCTCAGCCGGAAGTTCAGCGGAACGAAGACCGCTCCCATGCTGGCGGCGGCGAACATCGTTACCAGGAAGCGCACGTCGTTGAAATCCAGCAGCGCCACGCGGTCGCCTGGTCGCACCCCCGCCTCGAACATCCAGGCAGCCAGGCCTTGCGCCATCCGGTGCATGTGTCCATATGTCCAGCGCTCTGTCTCCTCTCCCCTCCTCCAATAGACCATCGACAGGGCATCGGGACTTCTTTGCGCATGTTTGGCGAGCCAATGCTGGAGATTCGGATCGGGCATAACCCACGAGTGCTTCATGCGGACCGGCCTTCCGAAGTGTTTGCGGGCCGGCGGCCGCCAGCCGCCAACAGACCGTCGACCATGGCGAGCGTACTGCCCAGGTAGGACTCCGGGCTGCACAGCCGCTTGATTCCCTCTTCGCCCCCCAGCACGTCGCGCATATCTGCCTGCCCGGCCAGGATTTCCCAAAGCGGCCGCGCGCTTTCCGCCGCCTGTTTGCAGGCCTCGTAGACACGCTCATGGGCAGCCTGCCGGCCCAGCGCTTCGGCGGCGGCCATCATGACGGCTTCCGCCACAATCAGCCCGCCGGTGAGATCCAGGTTCCGGCGCATGCGCTGCTTGTCGACGGTCAGGCCTTCGAGCATGAAAATCGCGTTCGCACAAGCGCCCGCGGCCAGCACGAAGCTTTGCGGAATGGCCAGCCATTCCGCCTGCCAGGGACCGGTCGAACGCTCGAAGTCGTGCACGGCCGCATCGAACATCAGGGCGGCGTTCTGGCGTACCGCCTTGGCGTTCGCGATGATCACCTCGCACGAAATGGGGTTGCGTTTCTGCGGCATCGTGCTGGATGCGCCCCGGCCAGGCACGAACGGCTCGGCCACTTCGCCGAACTCGTTGGCCATCATGAACGATACGTCGGTCGCGATCTTGGCGAGCGACCCCGTCAGCAGGGCCAGCAAGCCGACCGCCTCGGCCAGGTTGTCGCGCGCCACGTGCCAGGTGATCGCGGGAATGCCGAGACCCAGTTCCTCGCACAGGGCGCGCTGCACTTGCAGGCCATGGTCTCCCAGCGACGCGAGCGTGCCGGCCGCCCCCGAGAACGATCCCACCAGCAACCTGGGCTTGAGCTCTTGCAGCCTGGCCATATGGCGGTCGAACATCGACAGCCACACCGCCGCCTTGTAGCCGAACGTAATGGGCAGCGCGTGCTGCAAATGCGTGCGGCCCGCCAGCAGGGTCTCGCGATGCTCGCCAGCCATGCGCGCGAGCACGGCCCGAAGAGTGCCGATCTGTTCCTCTGTCAGCCGCAACGCTTGCCGAAGCTGCAGAACCAGCGCGGTATCCATGATGTCCTGTGTCGTGGCGCCCCAGTGCACGTAGCGCCCCGCGTCTCCCGCCGCTTCGGACAATTGCCTGACGAGGGGAAGGATGGGATAGCCGACGATCAGCGTCTCGCGCGCCAGTCGGTCGAAGTCGGCGGTGAAGGCGCTCGCGGCGCGGGTGATGTCGGCGGCTGCCTGGACGGGGATGATGCCGACGCGGGCTTGCGCCCGGGCCAATGCCGCCTCGACCTCCACATAGCGGCCGACCAGGGCGTCGTCGCAGAAAACCCCACGCATGTCGGCCGTGCCGAACATATCGCCGAAGATCCGCGAATCGATGGGAGTCGTGCTCATGCTTGTCTCTCTATCCTTTGTCCGTGGGCCTCAAATCGGATCCCAGCTGAATACGTCTGCGGAACGGTCCAGCGCATAGAAACTGGAACGCATGGCGGGTATGGCATGCTCCGCGATCGCCTCGGGCGTCCATCCTTCGCTGCGTTGCACCGAGCGAAGCGGACGGTTCTGGCTGATCAGGAAGAGCTCATTGGCGCGCACGGCGAATATCTGTCCGGTCACGTCGCTGGCGGCTTCCGAGCCGAGGTAGACGATCATGGGAGCGATCTTGGCGGTCTCCATGGTCTTGATCTTTTCGACCCGGGCCTGCTCCTGCGGCGTGTCGGCGGGAATGGAGCCGATGAGCCGGCTCCAGGCGAAAGGACACACCGCGTTGGCGGTGACGCCATAGCGCGCCATATCCAGGGCCACCGATTTCGCCAGCGCCACGGCGCCCAGCTTGGCCGCCGCGTAATTGGCCTGTCCGAAATTACCCACCAACGCCGAGGCCGAAGTCATGAATACGTAGCGGCCACCGTTGCGGGCCTTGAAGTGCGGTGCCGCCGCGCGGCTGACGTAGAACGAGCCGTTCAGATGCACGTCGACGACGGCTTTCCATTCTTCCACCGACATCTTGTGGAAGATGCGGTCGCGAACGATGCCGGCATTGTTGACCACCACGTCGAGCTGCCCGAAGTGGCGGATCGCGGTATCCACCATGTTCTGCGCCGAATCCCAATCCGACACCGAGTCGGTATTGGCAATGGCCTCTCCTCCGGCCGCGCCTATCTCGCGGACGACTTCGGCGGCCGGGCCGGAGTCGGTCCCGCTGCCGTCCAGCGCCGTGCCGAGATCGTTGACCACCACTTTCGCGCCGTGCGCGGCCATGGCCAATGCAATGTCGCGGCCGATACCCCGGCCCGCGCCCGTCACGAGCGCGACTTTTCCATCCAGCATGCCCATTGTCTTTCCTCAGTCTTCGATGATGTGGCAGGCGGCGTCAAAGCGTGCCCGCGCTGCCGAAAAGCGCCGTGCACTGGCTCGACAGCACGGCGCCGTTGCCATGCGCCAGGCCGACGTCGCAGGAAGCAACCTGGCGCTCGCCGCACTCCCCGCGTATCTGCCGCACGATCTCTATCATGGCGAGCAAGCCGTACATGCCGGGGTGGCAGTACGACAAGCCGCCGCCATTGGTGTTGACGGGCAGGCGCCCGCCCGGCGCGATCGCGCCATCGGCGACGAATGCGCCGCCATCCCCCTTCGCGCAGAAGCCCAGGTCCTCCAAGAACAAGATGGGCGTGATCGTGAAGGCGTCATAGAGACCTAGAACGTCCACGTCGGCAGGCCCGAACCCCGCCATGGCGAAAGCCGCCTGCCCCGACTGGACGGCGCAGGTCGTGGTCAGCTCGGGCATGTTCGAAATCGTGCCGTGCCCCAGCGCTTCGCCCACCCCGAGCACATAGACCGGGGGTTTGCGCAATGAACGGGCGCGGCCCGCCGAGGTCAGCACCATCGCGCCGCCGCCATCCAGGACCAGGCAGCAGTCGCGCACCGTCAGCGGTTCAGAGACCATGCGCGACGACAGCACCTGCTCGACGGCGAGCGGCTCTTTCTCCCAGGCCTTGGGGTTCAGGAGCGCCCATTGCCTGGCCGCCACGGCCACTTCCGCGAGATGCCGGCGCGTCGTCCCGTATTCATGCATGTGGCGCGAGGCGGCCAGGGCATAGGCGCTGACCGGAAGCAGCGGCCTGAACGGATCCTCGTAGGGGTTCGGGTCGGGACGAGATGCCGTGGTCCGCGACACCGACCGCTGGGTGCTTCCATAGGCGATCAAGGCGACCTCGCAGACGCCGGCCTCGATGGCCTGCACCGCATGGGCCACATGGGACATGAACGACGAGCCGCCGATCTGCGTGCCGTCGAAGCAGCGCGGCGAAATGCCCAGGTATTCCGCCAGCATCATCGGCCCGAACCGGACCTGCGCGCTGGCGACGAACAGGCCGTCCACGTCCCGCAGCGACAAACCCGCGTCCGCCAGGGCCCGCGTCGTGGCCTGGGCCATCAGATCCAGCGGCGTCGTGCCTGCCGCCATCTGCCCCAGGTCCGACTCCGCCACGCCCGCCACCGCGACACGCCCGCGCATCGAAGCATTCATGGCTGGCGCTCCTCGCGGGACGACGGCGAAACCGGCCGGTCGACGTCGAATACCGGATAAGGCTGGCCTTCATCCGGACGATGGACACGCATCCGCACGCGCATGCCGATCCTGACCTCCGAAGCCGGGATGCCTTCGATCCGGCTCATCAGCCGGAACCCTTCGTCCATGTCAATGAGCGAGACGTTCAGCGCCGCGTCCCCGCGGTAATGGACCGTGGTCACGGCATGGACGGTACCCATCCCCGCCGAGACTTCCCATGCCAGGCCGCAGCCGCCCGTACCGGGAACCGCCACCCGGGGATAGAAGACGGCGCGTCCACTCTCGAGGTCGCGCTGGAATGCCAGTTTTCCTTGCTCGAGAAACGCCAGGTAGCGTCCGTATGGCGACTCCTCGGCCAGACGATTCTGGCCGTCATAGACGCAGCCGCCCGCATCGGTCCCGCTCATGCCTGGCCTCCCGTCTTCACATCCACTGATCGCTGACTGCGGTCCGCCTCGGTCTGCGCCTTGATCCGCTCGCGCGACTCGCGCCATTGTTCGTCTCCCCACGCCATGTAGTGGGTGAAGTAGGCCCCCTGCGCCAAGTTGTAGGCGCCGTCGATGGCGATGGTCTCGCCGCTCAACCATTCGCAGCCATCGGCCATCAGGAAAGCCGCAAGGTTCGCCAGCTCGTGCATCTGGCCGAGCCGCCCCGTGGGGTTGTCCGCGATCTCGCGGGCGTGCGGGTCGCTCCCCGGGCGCAAGCGGGCTGTCGCGCCCTCGGTCGGAAAGATCCCCGGCGCAATCGCGTTGAAGCGAATGCCATGGCGCCCCCACTCGGTGGCCAGCGACTTGGTCATGGCGTCCACCCCGGCCTTGGACATGGCCGACGGCACGACGAAGGGCGATCCGGTACGCACCCAGGTCGTGACGATGGAAAGCACCGACCCCTTTCTCTTTTGCTCGATCCAGCGCTTGCCGACCGATTGCGTCACGTAGAAGGTACCGTGCAGCACGATGTCGGCGATGGCATCGAAACCGTTCGCAGACAGGTCTTCGGTGCGGCTGATGAAATTCCCGGCGGCATTGTTGACCAGGCCGGTCAGCGGACCGTCTTCCCAGATCCGCGCCACCATCGCGTCGACGGCCTTGGCATCGCGTATGTCCACGGCCAGCGGAACGACCTGCCCTCCGTGGCGCTGTTGCAGTTCATCGGCGGCATCCCGCAGCACGCTCTCGCGCCGGCCGCAGATGTACAGGGTGGCTCCCAGCTCCAGGAGCCGGCCGCCGATCTCCTTGCCTAGGCCGGATCCGCCGCCGGTGACGAGAATCCGATGTCCCTTGAAAATGCCCGGTGCAAACATATCCTATTCGTTCCTTGGTGAGGCTGAGGCTAGTCTTCCAACAGGCCGAGTTCCTGGATCTTCTGCCGATAGACGGCGTCCTGCTCGGCAATGAGCCGTTCGAATTCCTGCCTGGAGGATGCGTTCAGTTCGAAGCCCGCGGCGCGCGCCGCCTGCGCGACTTCCTTGGCGGCCAGCGCCTTGTTGGCGACCGCGTGCAAGCGATCGGTCATGGCGGGCCGCATGCCGGCGGGGCCGAACAATCCGGCCCATGGCACGATGTCCAAGGGGGGAACCCCCAGTTCGGCCAGCGTAGGCGTGTCGGGCAGCAGTTCCGCGCGCCGCGATCCCATGACCGCGAGGGCGCGCAATCTGCCGCTTTCCACGTAGGGAATCCCCATGGTCGTCGCGACGATGGCCTGCACGCGTCCCGCGATGATTTCCTGGATGGCGGGCGGCTCTCCCTTGAACGGCACGCGGACCATCTCCACCCCCGATTTCTGGCTGAGATGCGCGAAGGCCATCAGGTTGGTGTTGGAGCCCGTTCCGTAGTTGTATTGACCCGGTTTGTGCTTGACCTGGGCGACGAACTCCGCGTAGCTGCGCGCCGGAAAACTCGCGCTCGTGTACAGCAGATAGGTGTAGCGCCCGACGTCGGCGATGGTGGTGAAGTCCCGATGGACTTCATAGGGCGGCTGGCGGCGGATGTGCGGGGCGATGGACAGGTTGCCCGACGTGGCGAACAGCAGCCGGCAGCCATCGGGCTTGGCCTTGAGCACGTCAAGCGCCGCGATCTGGCCTTCGGCGCCGGGCTTGTTCTCAACGACGATGGCCGTGGCGAGCTGCCTGCCCATGTCCCTGGCAAGCGCGCGTGCAATCGTATCGGTGGTCGAACCGGCGGGAAACGGCGCGACCAGCGTGATGACGGGGCAGTCAGCCGCTTTCGCGGCAGGAGCGGCGACGAACAGGGCCAGGACGGCCCCGCGTGCGAATCGGGCGATGGGCATCGGAAGTCCTACCAATCAGTCGTTGGTGCTTAAAGCTGTTCGATCTTTGCGCTCTTGACGATGCGCGACCACAGCTCGATCTCTTCCTTCTGGCGGGTGCGGAGCGCGGCGGCTCCGCCGCCCGTGACTTCCGCGCCGCGCTCGGTGAAGAACTTGCGGGTGGCGGGATCGTTGGCGATCTTGGCGAACAATTGTTCAAGCCTGGCGAGCCGGGCTGCGGGAACCTGGGCCGGCGCAACAGCCGCGACCCAGGTGGAGGCCACGAAGTCGGGAAGGCCGGCCTCGGCCGTAGTAGGCACGCTGGGAAGCAGCGGGAGCCGTTCCCGGGAGGCTACGGCCAGAGCCTGAATCGTTCCGCCCTGCACCGACCCCAGCGCGCTCGTCGCGTCGACGATCGAAAAATCGACTTCCTTGCCGATCAGCGCATTGAGCGCCGCGCCCACGCCTTTATAAGGAATCGCGCGAGCGGTGAAGGACGCCTTTTCCTGGAGCAACTCACCCATCAACTGATAGCTCGTCGCACCAGCGGCGTAGTTCAACGAATCGGGTTTGGCGCGGCCGGCCTTCACCAGCGCTTCGATGCTGGAGCGCTCGGACCCCACGGGTACGGCGATGACGCTCGGCACCGAGGCCATCATGCCCAATGCCGCCAGATCCTTGAGCGGATCGTAGGGAAGAGCCCGGTACAGCGCGACGTTGGTTGCCAGGATGGAGGTCGTTCCCACCAGCATCGTGTAGCCATCGTGCGGCGCGTTCAGCACGGCGCTGACACCGATGAGACCGTTGCCGCCCGCCTTGTTCTCCACGACGACCGACTGGCCCGTCTCCTCACCCAGCCGCTTGGCGTAATAGCGGGCGGCAATGTCGGTGATACTGCCGGGCACGAACGGAACGACGAACCTGATGGAGCGGGAAGGAAAATCATCGGCCACCGCCGTGCCGCCAGCCGCGCCGGCCGCTATCGCGAATGCAAGGGCCAGCATGCGAGGGAGCAAGCCGGCGCGTGGGCGTTGGGAAAAGAACATGATCGTCTCCTGTGCGACTGGCTACGCCAGCCATGGCCTTGTTGTGAGGCTATGGTAGGAGGACGATCCATGCTCGTCTAACACTTAAATTCGCATGATTAAGACCTGACAAGTCTTTATTGCCACGACCGGGTCGGCACATACGATGAGAATCGTTCTTATCAGCATGCTCCACCCTGCGCGGGAGATGCGGCCGATCTGGCGCATGGCACCGGAGGCTTCGTCCCGAAGCCCCGGCCCGTCGCTATCCCCGCCCCAGCTCGAACCCATCCTGGCTCGGCAGCGCCGCCCACGCCTTGAACTGCGGCGACGCCGGCACCCGGCCCGCGCGCACCAGATCCAGCCAGACACCCGCCGCATCGTGAAAACAATTCGCGCCACAGGGCCATAGCGCCACGCTCATGGCCTCGGCCATTCGCGCTTCCGATATGCCGAGTTCGTAGCCCGCCTCGAGTTCTGCCCCGACGCCCCATTTGGATTTGTTGCCAGCGTGGGCCGACAGCAGGGCAAGATGCGCCCAGTCCGCCGGCACATCGGCCATCCCGGCGATCAAGGCATCGACGCCCTCACGGTAGGAGCGGCCCGCCTCGACACGAGGGAAATAGCCTTGCCAGTTCTCCTCGACGAACACGAAGGCGCGCACGCCGGCCACCCAGGCCGACAGCCGGAACGCCGCGTTGGCCTGGGCATCGGTGCCACCGTGCTGGAAGAACAGGTTGAGGTGGTGCGTGCCGAGTTCGCCCGCAACGCACAGCAACACCAGCCAGACGAACTCCTTCTCCAGCGGCCCGAGGTGCTTCTCGTCCAGCACCAGCGCCTTGTAGAACACGCGATAGCCGTCAAAGACCTGCGGCAGCGCCGCCGCCATCGGCCCTTGCTGGGGATTCACATAACCGCGTCTCGCGCGGAATTCATCCAGCCGGGCGAGCAATTCGTCGACGGTCGCCAACCCGTCGCCCAGTTGATCGGGTCCGCTGCCTCGTCCTGAGCCTGTCATCGTTTTTTCATCCTCCTGTTGCGGCATTCGCCGGTTCGCGGCGCTTCACTTGGCCTTCATGTCCGAGGCCTTGACGATCTGTTCCACCAGCGGCTTGCGCTTGACCAGGAAATCGCGGAATTCGCCGGCGGTGCTCCCCACCGGTTCGGCGCCAAGCTCCTTCAGCGAAGCCTGCACCGCCGGGTCGCGCGCAGCCGCGATGGCGGCGCGCTCGAGCCGCGCGATGACCGTCGGCGGCGTGCCCGCCGGGGCGAACAGGCCCGTCCACGAGGTCGACTCGTACTCGGCAACGCCTTGCTCGGCCAGCGTGGGCAGTTCGGGCAAGAAAGAGGAACGCCCGGACGACCCCATGCCCAGTGCCCGCACCTGCTTGTCCTTGATCAGGCCGAGCGCGGCGGGCAGGTTCTCGAAATCGACCTGCAGGACCCCCGACCGCAGGTCGGTCATGGCAGGCGCGGTTCCACGATAAGGCACGTGCGTCATCTTCACCTTGGCGAGGTACTGGAACATCTCGGCGCTGAAATGCGACAGCGAACCGACCCCCGCACTGCCGAAATTGATGCTGCCCGGCTTGGCACGCGCGGCCTGGACCAGGTCCTGGGCCGATTGGTAGGGCGTGTCCTTGTTGACGATCAACACGACCGGACTGTCGGAGAAACGCGAGACCGGCGCGAAATCCCTGGAGGGATCATAGGCCAGGTCGGGCTGCATCGCGGGATTGATCTGGATGCTTCCTGGCGTTCCGATGATGAGCGTATAGCCATCGGCCGCCGCGCGCGCCACCTGCATCGCCCCGATGGCGCCGCCGGCGCCCGTCACGTTCTCCACCACGACCGACTGTCCCAGGCTCTGCCCCATGGGCCTGGCCAGCAGACGGGCCAGCACGTCCGTCCCGCCCCCGGCGGCGAACGGTACCACCAGGCGGATGGGGCGCGCGGGATAGTCCTGCGCCAACGCAAGGCTTGCCCAGCCGCTCGCGACTACGCCGGCCAGCGCCAGGCCGGCCAGGCGTCGATTGCTCGACCACACTTTCTTCACGGATCGTCTCCACGCATCGCCGCGTTTCGCCACGCGGACGATGCTCTGTTCTTGTCGGAATATGCGCCGCACCGTCTTGCATGACATGCACGCGTACGGGAAAGTCTATCGAACCGCGCCCACCCCGCGTTCGATCATTCCGAACAGGCTGTTCAACAAAGGCGAAATCCCGGCTGCGGCGCCGCAGGACTGCCCGCCTGGCCAGCCACAACGCCGTCCCGCGCAAGCCCGCTCGGCTTTTCACGAAAATCTAATAGGTCTTTCGGCGCCGGCGTCTCGCCAGCCAGGGGCCGCCTGGCGCAATCTCGTCCCACTTGAACGAAACAGGAGCCCCCATGCACGCTTCATGGACGCGGGATGATCGCCATGCATGATTTCGCCGGCCGTGTCGCCCTGGTAACGGGAGGAGCGGGCGCGATCGGCCAGGCGATCACCGCCGCGCTGCGAGAACGCGGCGCCCAGGTGATCGCCGCCGACCGGAGCCGATCGCCGGCACGCCCCGGCGGCGACGCCGTCGAACCCTTGGACGTCACCGATCGCGGGGCCGTGGCGGCGCTGGTGCATCGCATCGAACAGGAGCGCGGCCGGCTGGACATCCTGGTCAATGCCGCCGGCGTGGTGTCCTTCGGGACGGCCGCCGAACTGGACGAGGCCGAATGGAACCGCGTCCTCGACGTCAACCTCAAGGGCAGCTTCCTTGCTTGCCAGGCGGTGATCGGCCCGATGCGCCGCCGCCACTACGGCCGCATCGTCAACCTCGGCTCCGTGGTCGGCAAGAACGGCGGCAACGCCCGCCCCTGGCTCGACCCCGCCGAGCAGCAACTGGCCGGCAACGTGGCCTATGGCGTATCCAAGGCCGGCGTACACGTGATGACCGCCTTCCTGGCCAGGGAGCTGGCGGCCAGTGGCATCACCGTCAACGCCGTCGCCCCCGGCCCCATCGCCACCGGGATGACGGCCTCGTTTCCCGCGGCGCTGCGCGCGGCGATTCCCGCCGGCCGGATGGGCACGGTGGCCGATGTCTCGCGCGCGGTGCTGTTCCTGGCGGCTGACGAGGCCGGCTTCGTCAGCGGCGAGATTCTCGACGTCAACGGCGCCATGTGGTGCGACTGACGCCAGATTTTTTCCTTCCCAAGGCTCCCTGTCCATGAAGTCCATCTATCTCGTGCTTGACATGCAGAACGACCTCGTCCACGGCGAAGGTCCCAACGGCGCGTCGCCCCTGGGCGAACAAGTCCGCGCGCGCGGCATCATCCCGCGGACGGTGTCGGCCATCGAACGCGCGCGCCGGGCGAGCGCATTCGTCGGCTTCGTCCGGGTCGGATTCTCGCCCGACTACCGCGAATGCCCGCCGGGCTCGCCGGTCTTCTCGGGTGCGCCCAAGGCCGGCCTTTTCAAGCTGGGGAGCTGGGGATGCGACATCCACCCCGAATTGCCTCAGCAGACCGGCGACATCCAGATCGTCAAGCACCGCGTCAGTCCGTTCTACGCCACCCCGCTGATGCTCCAACTCCGCACCCTGGGCATCGGCCGCATCGTCTGCTCGGGCGTAACGACACAGGCGGTGGTCCAGGCCACCGTTCGCGACGCGCACGACCGGGACTTCGATGTCGTGGTGCTGGAGGACTGCTGCGCCGCGCATTCCGCGGAAGAGCACCGCAACTCGATCGCGAGCATCGGACGCTTCTGCCGGGTCGAACAATCCGATGCCGTCGATTTCGGAGGAACCCCATGAGCCTGCGCATCTGGCACCAGAGCCTCACCGTCCTGGAAGATCTCGGTCCGTACAACGACGCGCTGGCGACCCACTTCGCGCGGGTCGCCTCTCCCGGAACCGACATCGTGCTGCATGGCATGCGGCCCGGCACCTACCGATCCGAGTATCCCGGCACGGATATCCGCCACTATGGCCTGCAAGCCCTGCATGCTGTGCAGCTCATCCATGCGGGGCTGGCCGCCCAACGCGAGGGCTATGACGCATTCGCCGTCAGCACGCTGCCGGACACGGCGCTGCGCGAACTGCGGTCGCTGCTTTCGCTACCGGTGGTCGGCTACGGCGAATCGGCCATGCTGACGGCGTGCCAGCTCGGCGCGAAGTTCTCGGTCCTGGTATTCATCCGCGAACTGGGCGAACTGGTCGCCGACAACGTCCGCCGCTACGGATTGCAGGAACGGCTGTGCAGCGTGTCGGACGTCGGCTTCCGTTTCCATGACGTGCTGCGTGCCTACGGCGACCCGACGCCCCTGATCGAACGCTTCCAGGCCGCGGCCCGGCGCGAGCTCGAAAAGGGCGCCGACGTGATCATTCCCGGCGAAGCCCCGCTGTGCGTGCTGCTGCTCGAGAACGGCGTCACCAGTGTCGATGGCGCTCCCGTGCTGGATTCGCTGAGCTGCTGGGTCAGGCACGCCGAACTGCTGGTCAGCCTGCAACGGCAAGGCATCACCGCCAGTCGCCGCGGCATCTTCCGGGAACCGCCCGCCCCCGAACGCATCGACGAGATCTGCGCGTTCTATCGCGGCTTCCCGTAGCCGCCCCCGTCAACGCCCCCCCGCCGCCGCCCCCACCCGGATCGTCTGCCACGCCTGGGGCCGGCGGTGCGGGTCGAGCGTTTCCAGCAGGAAGTCGATCAGCGCGCGGATCTTCGGGGACATGACACGAGTCTTGGGTGTAACGGCATAGAACGGCTTGGTCGTGGTCGTCCAGTCGGGATATGCCATGGCCAGCTCGCCGCTGGCGACGTGAGCGCCGATGTAGGCGTCGAGCACATGGACCAGACCGCTACCCCGGAGGGCCGCGCCGATCAACGCGCTGCTGCTGTTGAAATGCAGCGGCCCGTCGGGACGGACGGCCACATGCTCCTCGCCATCGCGCCGCAACTGCCATTCCAGCGGCCCCCGGCCGCCTTCCTGGACCAGGCCGAGGCACAGGCGGGGGTCGAGCTGCGCGGGATGCTCCGGCAGGCGGTCCACCAGATCGGGCCGGCCGCACACCACATAGTGGCCTTCATAGATCGGCCGGGCGACCAGGTCCGCCTCCTCCACACGTCTCATCCGTATCGCGACGTCGATCGCGCTTTCGATCATGTTGTTCGTGCTGTTGGTCAGCGTGACCGACACCGACAGGCCGGGATAGCGGGCGGCGAAGAGGCTCAAGGCCGGGCAGATCAGGGTCTGCCCGATCGCGATCGGCACCTCCATGCGCAGCGTGCCGCGCAGCTCCCCCACCGCCGCCTGGATGTTGACCTCGGCGCGCTCGACAGCCTGCAGGATCTGCTTGCTCTCCAGCAGGAACTGCTCGCCGGCGTCCGTCAGGCACAAGAAGCGGGTATTCCGGTTGATCAGCGTCGCCCCGAGATGCCGCTCCAGGTTGCGCACGCACGCGGTCACCGTGGCATTGGCCAGGTTCAGCGACGCCGCGGCCCGCGAGAAGCTGCCGCACTCCGTCACACGCACGAACACCTGCATCGCCCACAACCGATCCATCGCGCCTCCCCGGTCCAATAGTCATGTAGACATGTGTTTATATCGCATCGGAACCAGGAACCGTTTTCCCAACCCACTGTACTCACGAGATAAGTCAGCCGGACCCATCCCGGAGGCGCCGCGTTGCGCCTCCTTCTCTTGAGAGCAGATCATGCCCAATCTTTCACTAGGTCTTTCGACAGGACTGACCACCCTGGCCACCGCCGATCATGCGCTGCATGCCGCCAGGCGGGACGATGCTCCTCCCGGTTCCGCCCCCGGCGATCGACGGGCCGCTCCCGCCGATGGCGCATCCGCGTACGCTCGCGCCAGGCATGCGCGCTCGTCCTTCCTTGCCGCCGGCCTGCACACCGGCGTGCTGTCCGGCGAGTACGCCAAGAAATTCGTTGTCGCATTCCGCCCCGACACGCCGGCCGGAACGGCCGTGGCGGACAAGACGAAGCTGTCAACCGATCCGGCCACTCCCGAAGGCGAGGCATGGCTGCGCGGCGAGTTCGACAAGATCCGCGCCAATGTGACCGACGAGGCCAGCAAGCCATCCTACGATACCTTGGAACGGGTCATCTCGGGCAATTTCAAGCCGATCAGGGAACGCACCACCAATGAAGTCTATTGGGAGCATATTCTCTTGCGCTATGTCGGCAACGTGCCCCTGGATATCGAGCGGAACTACTCCGAGAAACTGAAACTGTCGCTGATCGGCAGCGCCGAACGCATCCTGCACGGCCACGACGGAATCGCCGAATCGGCGCGCATCCTCAACGAACTCCTGGCGACGACGCAATACACCATCGTCGATACGATCATGCGCGACACCGGCAAGGAAAGCGGCTGGGTGACCGAGCGCTGGGCCTACCTGGATGGAAACGAGAAGCACAACCAGGTGCTCGACGGCATCGACTCATTCCTGATCAAGGAAGGCCGGATCGACACCAAGATGATCAACTACACCGTCGAACCGGCGACGCCGCCCGCCAGCTTCTATACCGCGCTGGGCGTCTCGCATCCGGCGCACAACCCCGGCGTCGATTGATCGCCTCGGCAGCCTCACCAACGAGGGTGCGCGGGATCGAACACCGGCCTGAACATGAAGCGCCTGGCGATGTCGAGATAGCCGCGGTAGTAGAAATTGCCGTTGACCGCCAGCATCTCGGCGCGGTGGTCGCGCCACCGGGCCGGAATGCGGTACCACGGCAAGGTGGGCTGGCGGTGATGCACCAGATGCAGGTTGTTGTAGAGGAAGAGGATGCCCATCAGCATGTTCGACTCGACGATGGCCACTCTTTCCATGGGCTTGTCGCCCCAGCGATGCTCCGTGAACGTGCGCAGCATGCCCAGCGACATCCCCGGCCAGGCAAAGCACGCCAGGTATTTCCAGAGCGGCATGTCGCACACCGCCAGCACCCATCCGAGAACGGCCGCCAGGCTGAGCGCGTGCATGCCCCAATGCGGCAGGTGCGAAGGGTCGCCGCCGCGCACGCGCGCCGCCTCCTTGCTCGCCAGCTTCCACAGCCTCAGGAACGGGCCGAAAACGAGCCGGAACGCCAACGTCTGGTTCAGCATCACGAGTCGCCGCCGGGCCTTGCCGGCCGGTGGCCAGTCCTGCCGCATGTGATAGAAGCTCTCCGTGTCGCGCTGCGGATGCGTCATGTAGAAATTGATGTGGTGCGTGCTGTGGCTGCGCCTGTATATCGGATAGGGCATCCACAGCCCGAGCGGCGGCCAGACGAAGGCGGTACGCAGCCAGGCGGGCCACGAACGCATGCCGTGGATGCTCTCGTGCTGCAGCGAGAAGTGCCATTGGGTCACATACCCGCCGGCAAGAAAGAGCAGCACGGCCGGAATGGACGCATGCCACCACGTCAGGGCCAGCCAGGAGGCGTAGAGCGCCAGCCCCAGGAGCAACGTCGGTATCTCGCAGCGGTCCCAGATACGTCGCATGGTCGGATGTCCTCGAATACCGGAGGGCCGTGACGCCCTCAGTTCGGCTCGATGCCGACCTGCTTGACGACGGCGGTCCACTTCACCGCGTCGGCCTTGATGAAGGCCGCCAGCTCGGCGGGCGTGCTCCCCACGACGAACGCTCCCTGCTCTTCGTAGCGCTTCTTGAACCCGGGCTCCTGCACGATGGCCCGGACCTCGGCGGACAACTGGTCGACGATGGCCCGCGGCGTACCCGAACGACCCATCAGGGCATACCAGGAAGACACTTCGAACGCGGGGAATCCGGCCTCGGCCATCGTGGGGACATTCGGCAGCAGCGGCGCGCGCGTCTTGTGTGCCACGGCCAGCGCCTTGAGCTTGCCGGACTGCACATACTGCAGGCCGGTGCTTACCTCATAGAAGATGAACTGCATCTGGCCGCCCAGCAGATCCGTCATCGCCGGCGCCGGCCCCTGATAGGGAACCGCGGTGAAATCCGCGCCGGTCTTCGCCATGAGCAGTTCGCCGGCCAGGTGGGAGTAGGCACCGATCGTGACGCCATAGTTGACCTTGCCCGGATGGGATTTCGAATAATCAACGAGTTCCTGCACGGTGTTGACCGGAAGGCTGGGGTGTACCAGCAGCATCTGCGGGGTCAGCGCCACCAGGGAAACCGGCACGAAGTCCTTCTCCAGGTCGTAGGGCAAGGTCTTGAAGAGACTGGTCTGGATCGTCAGGTTCGATGCCGGCGCGAACAGCAGCGTATAGCCGTCGGCGGGCTGGCGCGCCATGTATTCGAAACCGATGTTGCCGGCCGCGCCGCTGCGATTCTCGACCACCACCGGCTGCTTGAGCCGTTTCTGCAATTCCGTGCCTACGTCGCGGGCGATCCGGTCGATGGTGCCGCCCGGCGGGTATGGCACGATCATGCGGATGGTCTTGCTCGGGTAGCCCTGGGCCGCGACCGTGCCTGCGTACAGCAGGATCGCCAGGAAACCATGGAGGCGCAACAGAAGAGACTTCATGAATGACTCCAGTGAAAAGGCCAGCGAAACAGAAACGAGGGACCGGCCGCCGTCAACGGCCGCCATACAGGCCGTAGCGGTTGTGCCCCGCCGCGGCCTCCTGCCCCTCCCAATCGTCTTCCAGCTCGATCGGCAATACCTTGTCGACGTAGGTATAGTCGGCATAGCCGAGCCGGGCCAAGGGCTTGATGCCCGCGACGTCGACCTTGCCGTCCGCCATGATCACCGAGTCGTCGATGTGCACGCCGATCACCTTGCCCACCACCAGGTAGTGGGTGTTTGCGATACTGTCGCCGGGCAGGCACAGCGTGGTGTAGTACCGGCATTCGAACGCGACCGGACTTTCCGCGACCCGGGGCGTCTTGATCAGCCGGCTGGGAGCCGCCGTCAATCCCACCGCGTCCAGTTCGCTGATGGCCGGATCGTAGATCTGGGAACTGCGCGTCACCTGCCGGCGCAGGTCCCAGGTGGCCATGTTGTAGACGAACTCTCCGCGGCGTTCCGCGTTGTCGCTCGAATCCTTCCGGCGCCAGTCCGGCGGGTGCCGGTTGGCCGAGAACATGACGAAACCCGGGTCGAAGCCGACGATGTTGAACTGCGAGAACGGCGCCAGGTTCACCCGGCCGTCATCGGCCAGGGTGGTGATCCAGCCGATGGGACGGGGCACCACGCAAGCCTTCAAAGGGTTGTACGGCAGCCCGTGGTTGTTGAGTTCGCTTTCGTAGAACATGGTTCCTTCCTGATGCCTGGGCCATGACAGGAACTTCAAGTTGTATATACATATCTGCGCATTTCGAGAATAGTTGTATAGACAACTCGTGTCAATGGAATAATGCGCATTTGCTTATCTGGTTTTTTTCTATCGCTTCGGTCGAATCGGAGCTCGAGCAGAATGAAGACAAACACCCCGGCCTACCTTCAGGTGAAGGATTTCATCAAGGGCCGCATCAGCAGCGGGCAATGGCGGCCCGGCGATCCGGTGCCGAGCGAAGCGGAACTGGGCGCGAAGTTCGGCCTGAGCCGGATGACCGTCAACCGGGCGTTGCGCGAGTTGATGGGCGAAGGCCTGGTCATCCGGGTCCAAGGCTCGGGCAGCTACGTCGCCGAGCTGGACAAGATCTCGTCGACCATTTCCATCCGCGACATCCGGGAGGAAATCATCGAGCGCGGCCACGAGTATTCGGTGCGCGTGGTGACGGTGGCCGCGGAAAAAGCCACCGCCGCGGTTTCGCGCACGCTGGAAGTCAACGTGGGGTCGCGGGTTTTCCATAGCATCCTGGTGCATATGGAGGACTCGGTCCCGATCCAGTACGAAGATCGCTATGTGAATCCGGCGGTTGCCCCCGACTACACGGCCATCGACTTCACCCAGGTCACGCCCGCCAGGCACTTGCTGACCGCGGCGCCCCTGAGCGAAGCGAGCTATTCGATCGAAGCGCACCTGCCCAGTCCGGCCGAGGCCGGGCATCTCGGCATCAAGCCCCAGGATCCCTGCCTCGTCATGGTGCGCCGGACCGTCAGCGGTTCCAACGTCGGCAGCATCGCCAGGCTGGTCTACCCGGGGAAGCTCTACCGTTTCCAGGGAAGCCTGCAGACATGAGGCGGCCCGGGCGGCAGCGCGGCCCGCCCCGCGGGATTTCGCCGCGCTCATCTCTCCATCAACGTCTTTTTCCGTAGAAGATCCACCATGCCCAATCTCACCAGCCAGCAGGCCCGCACCATCGTCGATGCGGCATTCGCCGCCGCGCGCGAGTCCGGATTCAAGCCCATGGGGGTCGTCGTCATCGACGCCTCCGCGCAGGTCATGGCAAGCGCCCGCGAGGACGGCGCATCGCCGCTGCGCCTGGACATCGCGCTCGGCAAGGCCGGCGCCTCGATCGGCATGGGCGTCAACAGCCGCGCGCTGGTCCAGCGCGCGACAGACATGCCGGCATTCTTCGCGGCGATCCCCGCCGTGGCGCAACAGAAATTCATACCGCAGACGGGCGCGGTCCTGATCCTCGACGCGCAAGGCGCCGTGATCGGCGCGGCGGGCGCCTCGGGAGGCAGCGGCGACGAAGACGAGCAGATCGTCATGACCGGCATCGTGGCGGCCGGATTGAAGCATCCCGCATGACGCCAGCGGGCGCCGACCACGCCACCCCGCGGAAAACCGGACGCCTTGCCGGACGCTTCTCCGCGGCGGGACGCTAGTCGTAGTCTTTCAGGAACCTGGTGACCAGGCGCACGAACGCCTGCGTGACGAGCGAGCGAGGCTTGCCCGCCGGAAACAGCATCGCGAAATCATTGAAGAACGCCGGCTCGAACCGGCGCGCGACCAGGCCGCGGCCCGAGAAATCGTGGGCCGTGACCGGGTCGACGATGCCATAGCCCACGCCTTCGGCCACGAACGCGCACATCGACGCGAACAACGGCGTCTCGACCCTGATGGACAAGGTGGCGCCGTTTTCGGCGAACAGCTCGTGCAGGCGCTGCGTGCGGATGTGGTCGCGCGGCGCGGTCACGATGGGCAGGCCGCTCAGGTCGGCCGGGCGAATGACCTCGTTGCGCGCCAGCGGATGCTGCGCGGGCAGGACGCAGACACAGCGCAGGCGCAGCTTTTCGGCGTCGACCCAGCCCGGGTCGTATGCCGTCTCGGAAAATCCGATGTCGAATTGCTGGGTGGTGACCAGGGTCACGACGGTAGGCGAGCTGCGTGCCTGCAGCGTGACGTTGACACCGGGATACTCCCGCAGGAAATGCGCCGCGACGCGCGGCAGGAACTCAAGCGCCAGCATCGGAAGCGCCGCGATCCGCAAGCTGCCCGCCTTCGCATCGCGGATGTCGGCCGCGAGCTGCTCGATGCTGCCCAGCCCCTGAAGCGCGGCCACCACCGCGCCATGGAGATACTTGGCCTCTTCGGTGGGCTGCAGGCGGCTCTTCTCGCGTACGAACAGGCCAAAACCAAGGTCGGACTCCAGCCCCGCGATCAGGGTGCTGATGGCGGGCTGCGACAGCCCGAGCCGGGCGGCGGCACCTGTCACGGTTCCCGCGACCATCACGGCGTGAAAAGCTTCGAGCTGACGCACTTTGAACATGGCGGGATGGGGTATAGGAGATTTTTATGGAGTCAGAGAAAAACAGGATTGGATCGCGGATTTCGGGATCAGTATGCTGGGAACCCTAGCGCATCCACAGAAATGATAGTGCTCGAAACCGGGGGAAGGATCATGAAACATGCAACAGCGTGGGGCTTGAAGTTCTCTCTGGAGGCGTCGATCGTCGCCGCCCTGGTGGGCGGCCTGGCCTTCGCGCCGGGCGCGGGCGCGGCCGACGACTACCCCAGCCGACCGATCCGCATGCTGGTCGGATTTTCCGCGGGCGGCGCGACCGACCTGTCGGCGCGCATGATCGCCCTGCACCTGTCCGAGCGGCTGGGGCAATCCGTCGTCGTGGAGAACCGGCCCGGCGCGGGTGGCAGCATCGCGGCCAGCGCCGTGGCGAAGGCCCCCGCCGACGGTTACACCATCCTGTACACCTCGGCGGCCCACGCCATCAACGCCGCGCTCTACAAGTCGCTGCCCTTCGACCCCGTGGCCGATTTCCAGCCCATCACCACGGTGACCACCACGCTCAATGCGTTGATCGCCCATCCATCCCTGCCTGCGCGCGGCGCCGCCGAGTTCATCGCCTACGCGAAGGCGAACCCGGGCGGCGTCAGCATGGCCTCGACCGGCATCGGCTCGTCCAGCCACATGGCCCAGGTCCTGTTCACCAGCATGGCCGGCATCACGGTCAATCACGTGCCCTACAAAGGCACGGGCGAAGCCATTCGCGACATCGTTTCCGGCGAGGTCAAGGTCACCATCGACGCCGTCACCGCCTACCTGCCCTACCTGAGGAACGGCAGCCTCAAGGTGGTCTGCCTGGGCGACGTCCGGCGCAGCGCGCTGCTGCCCGATGCCCCCACCTGCGACGAAACGGGCCTGCCGGGCTACGCGGTCAGGAGCTGGCAGGGCGTGCTCACCACGGCCAACGTCCCGCGCCCTATCGTGGACCGGCTCAATCGCGAGATCAACGCGATCCTGAAATCGCCCGAGACCATCCGGCAGATGCAGGCAGCGGGCGCCCGTCCGCTTGGGGGCACGCCGGAAGAGTACGCGGCCATCATCAAGCAGGACATCGCGAAGCTCAAAGAGCTGGTCTCCCTGGCCGGCATCCAACCGCAGTGACGCGGGGAGCAACCATGAACAGACCGACCCCCACGGCGGCGCAAGCAGAAGAGACCGCCCGCCGTATCCACGCCGAGCATCTCGTCATCGATTCACTCGCGCCCAGCTTCGTCGACGAATGGGCCCTGACGCCCGCCATGCTCGAGATCGGCAAGGCCCTGCAGGCGCAAGGCGGCTCGCGCCCCGCCATCAAGAAGGCCATGGCCGAACACCTCATCGCCCAGTGCGCGCACGATCCGCAAACGCGCGACACCTATCTTTCGTACTGGCGGCGCTCGGGGGTCACGGCATGCAACTACACCCTGTACGCATCCGGTCCGCCCGACACCGCCCTGGACGCGACCATCGCCAGCGCGCGGCGCGCCGAGACCCTCATGGCCGCGCTGGGCGGGCAGGTGACCCTCGCCACCCAAGCCGCGCAGCTCGAAGCCGCGCATCGCGACGGCCGCCACGCGGTCATGTACAACCTGCAGAACGCCGAACCCGTCGGGGCCGACCTCGACCGGGTGGAGGTCCTGCACGAGCTGGGCGTGCGCAGCATGCAGCTCACCTACAACCTGCGTACACGCTTCGGCGACGGCTGCCTGGAAACCAACGACGGCGGCCTCAGCCGCTTCGGCGCCGCGCTGGTCGAGAAGATGAACGCGCGCCGCATGATGGTCGACCTCTCGCACGCCAGCGCGAACACCGCGCGCGACGCCGTGGCCGCGTCCAGGACGCCGGTCGTGGCCACCCATACCGCCGCCCGCGCGCTCAGCGGCCATCCGCGCGGCCTGCCCGACGATGTGTTGAAGGGCATTGCCGACCGTGGAGGCTACGCCGGCGTGGTGGTCCTGCCGGCCTTCATCCTGCCGGCCGAGGGCGACGGCCGCGCGGAAAAACATGGCAAGCCTCGCAGCTGGGCCACGCTCGATACCGTCGTCGATCACCTCCAGCACCTGGTCGACGTGATGGGCGAGGATCACGTCGGCGTCGGCTCCGACTGGGGCAAGCCCTACTACAACGCGCTGGCCTGGACACCGTCGATGATCAGGCCCGAGAGCGGCAGCTTCAACTGGGTGGGTTGGCGCCCGCAGGACCGCTTTGATCCGAACGCGCAGACCCTGGGCCTGGAAACCTGGGACAAATGGCCCAACCTGACCGCGGCCATGCTGCGCCGGGGCATGGCCGAATCCACCGTCGCCAAGATCGTCGGCGCGAACTACTTGCGCGTGTTCCGCGAGATATGCGGATAGCGGCCACCGCATCGCCCGTACCGGACGAGCGCATCGCGGTGATCGGCGCCGGCATCGTCGGCGCCTGTATCGCCCATGCCTTGCGCCGCCGCGGCGCCGACGTCGTGCTGATCGACCGCGACGAACCGGGCCGCGGCTGCAGCTTCGGCAACCTGGGCGCAATCAGCATGAGCTCGGTCGCCCCGCTGGCCATGCCCGGCGTCCTGGCCTCGTTGCCGGGCATGCTGCGCGATCCCGAAAGCCCGCTCTTCCTGCCCCTTGCCTACCTGCCGCGCGCACTACCCTGGCTGCTCAGGTTCCTGGCGTCGGCCCGCGCCGCGAAGATCGCACAAGCATCCCGCACGCTGGCGCGCCTGCACGCCGGCGCCGTCACGGCGCACCAGGACCTGGCCCGCGAAGTCGGCGTCCCTGAACTCATCCTGCAACGCGGCCAGTTGCACCTCTACCCCGACCGCCGCGCCCACGCCCAAGACCAGGCCGCGTGGCGGCTGCGCGCCTCGCACGGCCTGCCCTTCACCCTGCTCGACCGCCCGGGCATCCTGGAACTGGAACCGCATGTGGGCAAACGCTACACGGTCGGCGTATTCCTGCCCGACGACGGAACCATCCTCAATCCACTGCGCTACGTCCAGGCCATCGTGCGGGCGTTCGCCGCGCGCGGCGGCGAGGTCCGGCGCGACGAGGTGCGCGGGCTCGCGCGCGGCGCCGAAGGATGGGAGCTGATCTCCGGGCGCGGCGGCGAACGCTTTTCCCGGGTCGTGGTGGCGGCCGGCGCGTGGTCGACGCGACTGCTGGATCCGCTCGGCATACGGCTGCCGCTGGAGAGCCAGCGCGGCTACCATGCGCAGTTCCCGGGCTGCGCCGGATTGGTCTCGCGCTCGGTGGTGCTGGCCGACCGCAAGATATTCCTCGCCCCCATGGAAGACGGGCTGCGGGTCGGCGGCACGGTGGAGATCGCCGGTCTCGACCGCCCTCCGGACATGCGCCGGGCGCACCTGCTCGAACACATCGTGCGTGCGAACTTCGACGGCCTGCATGGCGCGACGGCAACGCACTGGATGGGCCACCGGCCCTGCATGCCCGATTCCCTGCCCGTCATCGGCCCGGCCGCCGAGCCCGGCCTCTGGCTGGCCGTGGGGCACGGCCATCTCGGGATGACCGACTCGGTCAATACCGCGCGAAGGATCGCGGATGGGATGCTGGGGCCGCATGCCGAGCCATCGCTATTGCCACAACCTGATCCGCGCATATAGAGAAAATCGTTCACATCATTCTTTTCCACCCCGGGCAGGTCCTGCCTGTCCTCCGGCGACACCATCACCAATTGCCTGGCCGGCCTGCATATGGCTGCGCCGCGATGTTGGCAGGCGCGGCCCACCTCTTCTACCCGGGCGTGCAAAAATGGCGCACGGCGACCGCGCTGCCGCGGTGCGCCGTGCCGGGGATGTCCTTGATGGACGGAGTCGTGCCTGCCGCCCTTCAATGACGGCGCAGGAAATCCAGCACCGCGGCATTGAAGGCATGCGGCTGCTCCCACGATACCGCGTGCCCGGCATCGCCGATGACCTTGAACTCCGAGCCCTTCACATGCGAAGCCCAGACGCGCATCAGGCCGGGCGGGGCGATCAGGTCGGCACCTCCCGCCACCACCAGCGTGGGCGCGGTAATGGACTCGAGCTTGGCATAGGTATTGGCTGTTCGCAGCGGCTGATCGGCCGCGCCTTTCTGCCTGGCGTGTTCCTCATGGTGCATCCAAAGTTCCGTGCCCGCCGGGTCGGCGCTGCGGTACGCCGGGCTGACCTCCATATAGACCACCGGCAATTTGCGGCGGCCCGGCATGTCGATGCGCGCGGTCAGCGCCTTCATTTCCGGCTCGGCATCGAGGCGCGCGCTGCTGGCGGCGACCACCATGGCACGCACACGGCCGGGACGCCAGGCGGCATAGTCGAGCGCCGAAAAGCCGCCACCGGCGACGCCGACCAGGAATACCTTGTCGAGCTTCAGGTGGCCGATCAGCGCATCGAGGTCGCCCGAGACGCTGCCGGGCTGTTCGCCGCTGGCCGGCTCGGCCATGCTCTTGCCCCAGCCCCGCCGATCGAAAGCGATGACCCGGTAGCCGGCGGCGGCAAAGGCCCCGATCTGTTCTGGCCAGGTCTCGCTGGTGCCGGTGTTGGCATGCATCAGAATGAGAGGCGTGCCGCCGCCGCCCGAGTCGGTGTACCAGAGCTTGACGCCCGGCAGCTCGGCATAGTGGCCGGGATCCGCGGCCACGGCCAGGCCGGCGCCCGCCAGCCCCAGTACCAGGACGGTGGCACGGAAAAGTTGAATGATCGTCGATCGCATCGTGTGTCTCCTCTTTGAGGGGGTTTTCATCCGCAGCGCTGCAACGCCGCGTGCAGGTTCAACAGCAGGTTCTCGGCATCGATCAGTCCGTTCATGCGCGAGGCGCCGGCCATGTGCGGCGTCAGGATGACGTTATCGAAGTGCAACAGCGGATCGTCATCGGCGCTCGGTTCACCGTACTGCACGTCGAAGCCGGCGCCTGCCAGGTGGCCGGCGCGCAGCGCCTCGACCAACGCGTCATGGTCGACGATCTCGGCCCGCGCGGTATTGACCAGGTACGCCCCCCGGCGCATGCGGCCGATGGCCGCCGCGTCGACCAGGCTACGGGTCTTTGCCGAGCTCGGCACATGCACGCTCAGGAAATCCGACTGCTCGAACAACTCGTAGAAGCCGCAGTGCGTCACCCCCAGGACCTGCTCTTCGGCGGCATCGAGCGGCATACGCTTGTGATAGCACACCCGCATGCCAAAGGCCCGGGCCAGCATCGCCACCTCGCGAGCGATCTCTCCAAGGCCCAACAGGCCCAGCGTCAGGCCGTGAAGCGTGCGCAAGTCCGGAATGCGGCCATAGTTGGCCGCCGCGGTATGGCGCCGGTCGTAGGCGCGGAAAGCAAAGCCCGCCTGCTGGAGCCGGCTTTCCGAAACCAGCCCGTTGATCAGCGGCAGGCGCCGCGCGAGCGCCAGAATCAGGGTGATGGTGTGCTCGGCCACCGCGATGTTGGTGCGGCGGCGCAATGACATGACCGGGATGCCCCGGGCGGCGCACGCGGCCTGGTCGATGTTGTCGCCGAGCCGGCCGAACTTGTGGACGATGGCCAGGCGCGGAGCCATCGCAAGTTCGGCTTCGCCGATGTCCAGGCTCTCCACGACCACCGCGTCCGCCTGCGGCAGGGCAGCTCGCAGTTCCTCCTGGCTGTTGACCAGGCGCAGGTCCGCCGGATACAGCCCCGGCAGACGGCCGCGCAGCGCATCGAGCCAGCCCGCGAAATCGGGCTGATCGGTGCTGTTGTAGTCCGCGAAGGCGGCTACGCGTTCCGCGGGAGTCGAGGGATCCAGGATCACCTGGGCCACCCGCAGCACGCGGTCTTCTTCCACAACGATCAAGGGCATGGTGGCGGCTACCGTGCAAGGTCGACGATCATCGATCGCATCAGATCCCGGACCCGGCCGTCGGCGCGGCCAATGTGGTCCAGTACGGCCTCCGAGCGCGCGGCCCCCAGGTGAGCACCCGCGCAATCGAGGAATTTCTGCTTCAGGTCGGCGTCGGACGCGGGATTTTCCGGAGATCCTTTGTGGATGGGGGTCGTCACGCGAAACACCTGTCCGTCCAGCGACTCGACCTCGACCGTGACGGGCTGCTCGAACGGCGCCTTGCGCACGGCCGGCACGTCCTCCGACAGGTGGGGCGGCACGCATACCTCGATCATGTCGAGCAGCCGCAGCACCTCGGGCCGGCGTACCGCTTCGTCGGTGAACGAGGCCAGCGTGGGCCGGCCGTCGACGAAACTGGTCGCCACGCAGTACTCCAGCGAGGTCTTGCCTTGCAGGCCGTTCCCGGGGCGCGAATGGATCAGCGTGCGCGGGTACATATAGCTCGCCTCGCAGCGGATGCGCTTGATCTGCCCGGCCGTCACCCCGTGCAGGCGCTGCAGGTCCACCACGCAGTCGACCGCGAACAGCGGCGGGCGGCCGCAAGGGTAGAGCTTGAAGGTCGGGCCGGGCGACACGATCATGAACGGATCGCCCCACTTGTCGAGATTGTCCTCGAGCAGCTTGTCCGTCCACTCCCGCGAGAACACCGCGCCGAAATTCATGGGACCGTCGAATATGCGGGGATCGGCGGTGAACCCCCGGCTGGCCATCTGCGCGGCGCGCACGCCGTTGCTGGCGGCCAGGCCGCTGTGCAGCGACATGGTCATGGTGCCGAAGTTGCGCCGCACCCCGCCGGCCAGCGATGCCGAGATCCCCAGCGCATGCGCCATGGCCTGGTCGTCCAGGCCCAGGATCAGGCTGCTCGCCACCACCGCGGCAAGCGTTCCCTGGGTCGCGGTCGCGTGCCAACCGACCTCGTAGTGCGACGGGTTGAGCAGCGTGCCGAAGCGGCATTCCATCTCGTAGCCGATCACGAAGGCCTCGAGCGCGGCGCGAATCGTCAGGTCCTGCTGTTCGGCCAGGGCCAATACCGCGGGCAGCAGCGGCCCCGACGGATGGCCGCGCATCTGCGCCTGGTTGTCGTCGAACAATTGCAGGCTGATCATCGTGCCATTGACCAGGGCCACGTCGGCCGGACGGCCGCGATCGCCGTGGCCGATGACAGTGCTGGGGCCCGGCGCGCCCGCTACGTCGAGCTCGCGCAGGACATCGATGGGCGCCTCGCCGTAGGCGGCGAAGGCGGCTCCCAGGCTGTCGACCAGGCATTGGGTGGCCGCGCCCAGCGCGCGCGCATCGATGCGCGCGGTCAGCCGGTGGCGGCACAGGTCTATCAATCGAGCTGTCGATTCGCTCATGGAACGCTTCCTGGATGGAGTCAATTCGAGGTCATGCCGCTTTCCTTGACCACCCTGGCCCACTTGGTGATCTCGGATTGCACGTACTTGCCGAACTCCTGCGGCGTATTGGGCGGTACCGGCTCGAAGCCGTCCTTCGAGATCGTGCCCCAGGTATCGGGCTGCTGCATGATGTCGTTGATCGCGGCATTGAGCTTGTTCACGATGGCGGGCGGCGTCCCGGCCGGGGCGAAGATACCGAGCCAGTTGCTGGCCTCGAAGCCGGGCAGGGCCTCGGCGATGGTCGGCACCGCCGGCGCCAGCGGCGAAGGCTTGAGGCTCGACACGCCCAGCGCGACCAGCTTGCCGCTGCTGACGTAGGGCAACACCGTCGACAGGCCGATCAGCATCACCTGCACGTTGCCCCCCAACAGGTCCGTCACGGCCGGCGCGGCGCCCTTGTAGGGCACGTGCTGGACCTTGATGTCGGCGGCCTTGTCGAACAGGGCCATGGCCAGGTGGCTGGCGCTGCCGTTGCCGGAGCTGCCGTAGTTCATTTCGCCCGGCCTGGATTTGGCCAGCGCGATCAGCTCTTTCGTCGAATGAACGTTCAGCGACGGCGGCACCACCAGCAGGCTGGCGATCGTCGAAGCCAGCGCCACCGGCGCGAAGTCCTTCATCGTGTCGAAGTTGACCGGACTCAGGCTCGGGTTGACGGTAACCACGCCAGCGGTGGTCAACATCAGGACGTAGCCGTCGGCGCGCGACTTGGCAACGAATTCCGCGCCTATGCTGCCGCCCGCGCCCGCGCGGTTCTCGACCACCACGGACTGTTTCCAGCGTTCGCCCAGTTTCTGGCCGATGGCACGCGCCAGCGCGTCGGTGGGGCCGCCGGCGGTGAACGGCACGATCATCCGGATGGGCTTGTTCGGATAGTTCGCGGCGGCGTCCTGCGCCCGCGCGGCGGGCACGGCCAGAACGGCCGCGGCGATTCCGGCGGCCCAGGCCGAGCGCGTCGTGATAGGGATGTTGTGCATGGTGTCTCCTCCTGATGGAGATGTCGTCGTCGTTGGAACGATCAATCGCAGCGGGCGGACATGCCTCCGTCCACCACGATCTCGGTGCCGGTGACGAACCGCGATTCGTCGCTGGCAAGGTACAGCGCGGCGTAGGCCGTATCGCGGCCATCGCCCATGAACGGCAGGGGAATGCGCGACTGGCGCTGCCTGAGCAGCGCGTCCACGTCGCCGCCGGTGCGCTGGCCGGCCAGGCGCACCTCGACCATGGGCGTATGCAGCTGGCCCGGCACCACGCTGTTGACGCGGATACCCTGCGGGGCGTACTGCACGGCCAGCACCTTCGAGAACTGGATCACCCCCGCCTTGGTCGAGGCATAGGCGATTTGCGCCGATCCGGTCCAGCGCAGCCCGGACGTCGACGCAATGTTGACGATGGCGCCGCCACCCTGCGCCACCATGTGCGGCAGCACGTGCTTGCAGCCCAGGAACACGCTCTTGAGGTTGTGGTCGATCTGCGCGTCCCACACTTCTTCGCTCATCTCCACCGGGCCGCCCTTGGCCGACCCGCCGACGTTGTTCACCAGCACGTCGATACGACCGAAGCGCGCGACGCACTGCGCCACGGCCTCGGCCACCGACGCGGACTGCGTCGCATCGCAGGCCACGCCCACCATCTGCCCGCCGGCGTCGGCGATGCGCTGCTGGGTTTCCTGCATGCGCGCGGGATCGCGGTCGGTGCCGAAGATGATCGCGCCTTCCTCTGCGAAACGCACGGCAATGGCGCGGCCGTTGCCCCAACCCGGGCCCACCGAGCCGGCACCGGAAACGAAGACGACCTTGCCGGCAAGCCGGCCCTGGGATGCTGCGGAAACGGAGGGGGTGCTCATGCTGCAAACCTGTAGAAGTTCATGGGATTACCGACCAACAGCTTCTCGAGCGCGGCCCGGGTCGGTGCGATGCCAGCGAGCAATCCCACCAGCGCCTCGTCCTCGGGCCGGTGGGAATGATTGGTGTGGGGCCAGTCCGTGCCCCAGACGCAGCGGTCGGGAAAATCGCGCATCAGCCCCCGCGCCAGCGCCACGCCGTCGGCGTAGCCGCCGGGCGGGCTGACGCGGTCGACGCCCGAGACCTTGACCCAGAAGCGCTCGTCCCGCAGCAACTCGCATAACGCGCCGAAGTGGGCATGCGTCGGCCCCTGCGTCGCGTCTACCCGGCCCATATGGTCGATCATGACCTGCACCGAGCAGCCCCGCAGCAGCGGCGCCAACTCATGGATGCGCTCGGGCGCGAAATGCAATTGCAGGTGCATGCCAAGCGGCGCCAGGCGTTTCGAGAAATCGGGCAGCGCACGCGGATCGGCATGACTGGCCAGATGTGACATGAAGTTGAAACGCACGCCACGAAACCCCGCGTCCGCCAGTCTTCGCAGCTCACCATCGGCGACGTCGGGCGGCACGGCGGCGACGCCCAGGTAACGCCCCTCGCCCGCGCGGATGGCATCCTCGACGGCGCTATTGTCGAAACCGTGCGAAGCCGACTGCACCACGACGCAACGGTCGATGCCCAGCCGCCGGTGCAACGCAAACAATGCCTCCTTGGGCGCATCGTCGGCGTGGCGCCCGGCAACGAAGGGAAAACGGCTGGCGGGACCGACGACGTGCACGTGCGCATCGCACGCGCCGCGAGGCAGTGGCAGGGGTGCGGTCTCCGTCGCGCCCCCGGGAATGCGGGTGTCCATGGTTCTTATGTCACGGTCAATGAGTCGATCGATTCTATCTTCGGCCGTTTCCGATATGTCAGATATCAGATATCGTGATCTGCGATACCATCATGGCCTTCGTCGGAGGCGGATCGTGGACATCAATCGGCTGAGGTACTTCGTGGCGGTGGCGGAAACCGGCGGCTTCAGCCAGGCCGCCGCCACGCTGCACCTGGCGCAATCCACGCTCAGCGGCCACGTGCTCGCGCTCGAGGAAGAACTGGGCCAGCGCCTGCTGGTGCGCAACGGCCGCGGCGTCGAGCCCACCGAGTCCGGCCTGGCCATGCTGGCCCATGCGCGCGCCATACTCGAGATGACCGAACGCGCCCGCACCGACATGCGGGACCGCCAGCTCAGCCCGCGCGGCAGGGTCACCGTGGGCCTGCCGCCGCACGTCGCCCACACGCTCAGCGCCGATCTGGTGGAAGATTTCCGCGCGCTCTACCCCGATGCGGTGATCAGCGTGGCCGAAGCGCTCAGCATCCGCCTGCGCGAATGGCTGATAGGCGGCCGGCTCGACCTGGCGCTGATCTTCGACCCGCCCACCTCGCCGCAACTGCAGGTCGAAACACTGCTGCGCGAACCGCTGGTCGTGGTCGGCACCCATCCGCTGCCGCCACGCATCCGCCTGGCCGACGTCGCGCACCTGCCGCTGATCCTGCCCAGCGGCCCCAACTCCCTGCGCGAGTTGCTGGAGGCCGAGGCCCGGCCGCGCAATCTGACGCTGCGCGCCGTAGCCGAAATCGACTCGGTGCAAACGGTGCTGTCCATCGTCGCGCGAGGAGTGGCCTATACAGTGCTACCGGCGGGAGCGGTGCGATCCTGGAACTATCCGGCGCAGGTCCATACGTCGGTGATCCAGGCACCGGCGATGCGCAACCGGCTGGTACTGGCGGTTCCCCGGGCCCGGCCGGCTAGCCGCATGACACGATCGGTGGCCGCATTGTTGCGGGAGTTGGTGGGGAAATGGGAGGGAGGAGTACCGCACAGGTGAGGTCCGCCCCCCACCCCTGGTCGGATCTGGAGTCGGGCGGCAGAAGCCTTGCAGGCTTGCCAGGCCAGGCGCCTATCGCGCCCCGTCGAGATGACCCGGGTCGTGTTCCTCCGCCGTGCCAGCGCGCGGCCTGGACTACTGGCACCAACACGGCACCCCGTTCTTCACCTGCATGGTGCTCGAACAAGCTGCCTTGAGCGGCACGTACTGTCCGGGGAAGCCGCTGCCGCAAGGCAGCGATCGGGCGAAGTACTACAACAGCCTCTTTTAGGCTGCGCGAGCCTAACAGCAAGGCTACGGCTGCCCTTCGACCTCGCCAACGCCATCGATCGGCGGCATCCAACCGACACGGCGGCGCGTCCAAATCTGCCCCTGCGGACCACCCACTTGGTCGCGCTGCGCCAGGGTCCCGACCCGCAGCGAATAACGCTTCGGCGTACCCGGATCGGTCGCGTAGAGCTGCGTGCCGCACTGCTCGCAAAAACCCGTGACCCGCTGCGCGCCGCTGTCGGCAGTCTTCACATAGTGGCGCGGCTCGCCTTGCAGCAACCGGAACGTCTCGGCCGGCGCGGCGATGTTCGTGCGGAACGCCGAGCCCGACATGATCTGGCAGTCCGAACAATGGCAAATCCGCATCGACCCCGGTTGGACCTCGGCCTCGTAGCGGATCGCGCCGCAATGGCATTGTCCCTGTACTTTCATTGCTATCTCCCATGACGCTTTGTCGGATGGCTGGATACAACTCAGGGTATAGGGTACGGGCAAACTTGGGGAGCAGTTGCACGACTTTTGGAAGGTCATGAACAGACTTCTCGTCCAGGTTCCTGATGCACAAATGAAAATGCCCAGCTTTTAAGGCTGGGCATCGAATCCTTGGTGGCCTGGGGCGGAATCGAACCACCGACACGCGGATTTTCAATCCGCTGCTCTACCAACTGAGCTACCAGGCCATGTCGCAACGAGCGCTGCAACGAAGCTTCACCGGCTGCGCGTCAATTACGCGCATCCCGTAAAGAACGCAGGATATTACACACTTTTCAGACCTTTGGCAAAGCGCCCCGCCGCCGCCCCTGCTGTCCCACCCCCAGCGACCCCACGCCGCACCCTTCCCCCCTCCCAACCCTTTATAATGGCGGGTGGCCCTTGTCATTCGTGGCCCTTTTCCCTTTTGCCCCATGTCCGTCGACGTTCTTACATTCGGCCTGAATCACGTCTCCGCCCCGGTTTCGGTGCGGGAACGGGTGTCGCTGCCGCTGGAGCTGGTCAGCCCGGCGCTGGCGGGGCTGCGGTCGGCGTTCGGCGGTGCGGTGCGCGAGGCGGCCATCCTGTCCACCTGTAATCGCACCGAGATCTACTGTGCGGCCGAACCGGGCGTGGCCGAGCATCTGCCGACGTGGCTGGCGGACTACCGCCAGTTCGACAACCGGTCGCTGCAACCCCACCTATATCGCCACATCCACCACGACGCCGTCCGGCACGCGTTCCGCGTGGCCAGCGGGCTGGATTCGATGGTGCTGGGCGAGCCCCAGATCCTGGGGCAGATGAAGGACGCGGTGCGCGCGGCCGAGGAAGCCGGGGCGATGGGCACGCTGTTGCACCAGTTGTTCCAGCGCACGTTCTCGGTGGCCAAGGAGGTCCGTTCGCAAACCGCCATCGGCGCGCAGTCGGTGTCGATGGCCGCGGCCGCGGCGCGGCTGGCGGAGCGGGTGTTCGGCGACCTGGCCGAGGTCAACGTGCTGCTGATCGGCGCGGGCGAGATGATCGAGCTCTGTGCGACGCACCTGGCCGCGCATCACCCCAAGAAGATGGTGGTGGCCAATCGCACGGTGGAACGGGCCGAGACGCTGGCCTCGAAGTTCTCGGCCGGCGCGATGCGGTTGTCGGAGCTGCCCGAGAAGCTGGCGGATTTCGACGTGGTGGTGTCGAGCACGGCCAGTTCGCTGCCCATCCTGGGGCTGGGCATGGTCGAGCGCGCCACCAAGACGCGCCGCCACCGGCCGATGGTGATGATAGACCTGGCCGTGCCGCGCGATATCGAACCCGAGGTGGGCCGGCTGGACGACGTCTATCTGTATTCGGTGGACGATCTGGGCCGGCTGGTGCAGAACGCGTCGGATGCGCGCAAGGCGGCGGTGGTGCAGGCCGAGGCCATCATCGAGACGCGGGTGCAGAATTTCATGCACTGGATGGATACGCGCTCGGTGGTGCCGGTCATCCGCGACCTGCACCAGGCCGCCGACGCGATGCGGCAGGCCGAGCTGGATCGCGCCCGCAAGGCGCTGGCCCGCGGCGACGCGCCCGAGCAAGTCCTGGAACAATTGGCGCACGGCCTGACGCAGAAGTACCTGCACGGCCCGCTGTCCGCCCTCAACCATAGCGAAGGCGCCGACCGCCAGCAGCTGCTGGCCTGGTTGCCGCGCCTGTTCTCGTCGCGTTCCGAGCGCAACCATTAGCCTTTCATGAAAGCATCGATGCGGGCCCGGCTCGAGCAGTTGTCTCGACGCCTCGCCGAACTGGACGCGTTGCTCGCGGCGCCTGAAACCGCCAGCAACATGGACACCTTCCGCAAGCTGTCGCGCGAGCGCGCGGAGATCGAGCCGGTCGCCAATGGCTTCAAGCAGTACGAAGGCACCGAGGCGGACATCGAGACGGCCCAGGAGATGCTGGGCGATCCCGACATGAAAGCCATGGCCGAGGAAGAGTTGCGCGCGGGCAAGGACCGGCTGGAGGAGCTGGAAGGCGAGCTGCGTATCCTGCTGCTGCCGCGCGACCCCGACGACAGCCGCAGCCTGTTCCTGGAAGTGCGCGCCGGCACCGGCGGCGACGAGAGCGCGCTGTTCGCGGGCGACCTGCTGCGCATGTACACCCGCTATGCGGAGCGCAATCGCTGGCAGGTGGAAATCATGTCGATGAGCGAATCGGAGCTGGGCGGCTACAAGGAAGCGATCGTGCGCATCGCGGGCGACGGCGCCTACGGCAGGCTCAAGTTCGAATCGGGCGGGCATCGCGTGCAGCGGGTCCCGGCCACCGAAACGCAGGGCCGCATCCACACCTCGGCCTGCACGGTGGCGATCATGCCGGAAGCCGACGAAGTGGCCGAGGTGCAGATCAATCCCGCCGACCTGCGCATCGACACCTTCCGCGCCAGCGGCGCGGGCGGACAGCACATCAACAAGACCGATTCGGCGGTGCGCATCATCCACCTGCCCACCGGCATCGTGGTCGAATGCCAGGACGACCGTTCGCAGCACCGCAACCGCGACAAGGCGATGAAGGTGCTGGCGGCCCGGATCAAGGACAAGGAACAGCGCGAGCGCCACGCCAAGGAAGCCGCGCACCGCAAGAGCCTGGTCGGCTCGGGCGACCGTTCCGAGCGCATCCGCACCTACAACTTCCCGCAGGGCCGGGTGACCGACCACCGCATCAACCTGACGCTGTACAAGCTGCAGAACGTGCTGGACGGCGACCTGGAAGAGCTGATCTCCGCCCTGGCCTCGGAACACCAGGCCGAGCTGCTGGCCGCGCTGGGCGACGACTGAACGCCATGGCCACCGCGCGCGAGCTGATCGCCGGCTGCGGCCTGCCGCTGCTGGAGGCCCGCATGCTGCTGGAGCGGGCCCTGGGCGTCGGCCGCGCCTGGCTGATCGCCCACGATGACGAAGCCCTGCCAGGCGACCAGATCACGGTCTTCCTGGACTGGGCGCGGCGGCGCGGCGACGGCGAGCCCATGGCCTACCTGCTGGGCGAGCGCGAGTTCATGGGCCACGATTTCCAGGTGTCGCCGGCGGTGCTGATTCCCCGTCCCGAGACCGAATTGCTGGTGGAAACCGCGCTGGCGCATCTGCGCGGCAAATCCAGCCCCCGGGTGCTCGACCTGGGCACCGGCAGCGGCGCCATTGCCGTCTCGATCGCGCTGGCCCGCCCCGACGCGGCGGTCGACGCCACGGACCTGAGTCCCGATGCGCTGGCGGTGGCCGCCGCCAACGCCACGCGGCTCGGCGCCGCCGTCACGTTCCGGCCGGGCGACTGGTACGGGGCCTTGAACGGCGCCGCGCCCGCCTCCACCTACGACGTGATCGTTTCCAATCCGCCCTACATCGCCGCCGCCGACCCCCACCTGACGCAGGGCGACCTGCGCCACGAGCCGCCGCTGGCGCTGACCGACCGGGCCGACGGGCTGGAAGCGCTGCGCGCCATCGTCCGCGGCGCCCCGGCCTGGCTCAAATCCGGCGGCGCGCTCTGGATGGAGCACGGCTGGGACCAGGCCGGGCAGGTGCGGGACTTGCTGGACGCCGCCGGCTTCATCCGCGTCGAAAGCCGCCGCGACCTGGCCGGCATCGAGCGGATTTCCGGCGGATACCTATAATCGACATCATCACCTTTCACACTGTACGAGGATCGCCATGAGCGACGTGCAAGATTTCATCCGGCAGACCGTTACCGACAACCCTGTCGTGCTGTTCATGAAGGGCACCGCCCAATTCCCGCAATGCGGCTTCTCGGGGCGCGCCATCCAGTTGCTCAAGGCCAACGGCGTGCGCCAGCTGGCCACCGTGAACGTGCTGGAAGACGACGCGGTCCGCCAGGGCATCAAGGAATATTCGAACTGGCCCACCATCCCGCAGCTCTACATCAAGGGCGAGTTCATCGGCGGCTCGGACATCCTGGCCGAGCTGCATGAAAGCGGCGAGCTCAAGCAGTTGCTGGCCGACGCCGGCGTCGTGGCCTGATCGGGAACCGGCCGAGCCATGCGGATCTATCTTGCCGGGCCGGACGTGTTCCGGCCCGACGCCCGCGCCCATGGCCAACGGCTGAAGGCCTCCTGCGCCCGGCACGGCTACGAGGGGCTGTTCCCCCTGGATGAGCCCGCGCCGCACGCGGCGCCGCCGGACGCCGCGCGGGGCATCTACCAGGCCAACGTGGCGCTGCTGGAGCGGGCCGACGTGGTCATGGCCAACCTGGCGCCCTTCCGCGGCCAGGAACCGGACTCGGGCACCGCGTTCGAGATCGGCTACGCCGCCGCGCGGGGCAAGCCGGTCTGGGGATACGCCGACGACACGCGTCCGATGGCGCGGCGCGTCGCCACCGGCACGGATCCCGATGGCCATCCGGTGGACGGCCAGGGTTATCTGGTCGAGAATTTCGGATTGGGCCTGAATCTGATGCTGGCTTGCAGCGTCACCCTGGTCCAGGGCGGCCCCGACGACTGCCTGCAAGCCATCGCCGCGGCGCACGCGGCCTCTCCATCCCACCAGGAGTCACCATGAATTTCACGCGCAGGGCGCTCACGGCCGTGGCGCTTGCCGCCGCGCTCCATGCCCCCGGATACGCCGCCGACGCGGCCGCCGTCGAGACCGAAACGCAGATGCTCAAGACGCTGCTGACCGCCATCGAAGGCAACAATTACCAGCAGTTCGTGTCTTCGGGCAGCGCCGATTTCGCCAAGCTGGACCGCGCCCAGTTCGACGCCGTGGCGACGCAGCTGGGACCGCGCCTGCACGCCGGCTACCAGGTCCAGCGCCTGGGCGATTACCGGCAGCAGTCCTATCAGTTCTCGCTGTGGAAGATCACGTTCAAGGACGGCGGCGACGACCTGGTCGGCACGCTCAACCTGCAGGATGGCAAGGTCGGCGGCTTCGTGCTGCGCTGATCAGGCGTGCCTGGGCGCGGACGCGGGCAACCGCCGCACCCAGAACGCGTAAAGGGACAAGGCCGACAGCGTGCACACGGCCATGATGCCGGTGATGGCCCGCGCGCTGTGGCCGTCGTAGAGCAGGGTCACCAGCGACCCCGACAGCGCGCCCACCGCCATCATCACACAGCTGACCACGGCCGAGGCCACGCCGGCCACCTCGGGCAGGGGCTCCACCGCCGCATGCGAGGCATTCGGCGCGATCATGCCGAACGAGAAGGTGTTCAGCATCAAGAGCGGCACCAGCGACCATGCCGACAAGGCATCGGCGAACCCCAGCACCGCCAGCGCCACGCTGGTCGAACTCGACAGGACCAATCCGGTCCACAAGAGCTTGTGGGGCGCGACGCCGCGCGCGTTCAGGCGCCCGTTGATGAGCGAAGCGGCCATGATGCCGAAAGCCGTCATCGCGAACACGGCGCCGAAAGCCTGCGGCGACATGCCCAGCAGCTGCATCATCAGCAGCGGCGATCCGGTGATGTAGGCGAACTGGCAGCCGAAGGTCAACGCGTTGACCAGGGTATTGCCCAGCAGGATGGGATTGCCCAGCACCCGCGCATAGGTACGCAGCAGCGCCCCCACGGAGATGCGCACGGGCGCCGCGCCCGCGGGCCGGGTCTCGGCCATGCCCAGGTACACCGCCAGGGTCGTCGCCACGCCCGCCACGGCCATCACCCAGTAGATCGAGCGCCAGCCGGCGAAGTACATGACCCAGCTGCCCAGGGTGGGCGCGATCATGGGCGCGACGATGCGCATGCTGGCGACATACGACAGACGGGCGCGCGCGATGTGGCCCTGGAACAGATCGCGCACGATGGTGAGCGCCATGACCGAGCCGGCGCCCGCCCCCACTCCTTGCAGCACGCGGAACACCAGCAGCGCGGCCAGGCTGGGCGCCAGCGCGCAGGCCACGCTGGCCAGCGAGAACAGCACGCCGCCGAACAGCACGATGGGACGCCGGCCATAGCGGTCGGCCAGGGGGCCATAGGCCAGCGGCGCGATGGCGAAGCCGGCCAGGAACAGGCTCAGGGTCAGGGCCGCGCTGGAGGGAGGAACGTGCAGGTCGAGGCCGATGGCCGCCAGGGCGGGCAGCGCCATATCGGTGGAGAGCGCCGGCAACGCGGACAATGAGGCCAGAAGCAGGACGAATGCCGCGGAGTCGGGACGTATGCGCATGGCCGGCAGTTTACCGCCTTTGCCCCGGCCGGGATGCCCTCGTGCGGGCGCCCCGGGCCGCGCATGCGCGGCCCGTCCGGCTCCGGACAGGAGCCGGACCATCATCCCTTTCAGAACGTGATGTTGGCGGCCAGCCAGAACGTGCGGCCCGGCTGGATGGTGCCCCGGGTCGATTGCGAAGAATGGATGTACTCGTTCAGGTACACCGTGTCCCCCGCGCCGTTCACGTAGGACTTGAACTTCATGAAGTCCTTGTCCAGCAGGTTGTAGACCGTGCCGGTCAGGGTCACCGTCTTCGAGACCTTGTAGGACCCGCCCAGGTGCAGCAACGAATAGGCCTTCAGGTCGCCCACCGCCTGCTGGGCCCGCAGGTTGTCGCCGGTGAGCGCGGCCGGGTCGCCGTCGAAACGGCGGCTCTTGCCGCGGAACTCGGCGCGCAGCCACATGGCGAACTTGTCGGTGGCCTGCCAGCGCAGGTTGGCGTTGGCCATGTGCTTGGGCGTGTCGGCCAGCTTGCCACCGTAGACGCCGCCGTTCTTCACCTCGCTGTCGGTAAAGGTGTAGTTCAGCGCCAGTGTCCAGCGATGGGCCAGCGGCACGCGGGTGCCCAGCTCCAGGCCGCGCGTGGTGGCCTGCTCCAGGTTGATCTGCTGGGCGAACTCCGCCTGGGTGGGCAACGCGCCGATCGAGATGCAGCCCGGCTGGTTGGGGTTGGCCGCGTAGTCGCAGTTGGGAATACCGTTGGCGGCCGCGGAAATCTTGTCCTTGAAGCGGTTGTGGAACAACGTCGCGTTGCCGGTCAGGCCAGCCAGGTTGTCGTAGTTGACGCCGAATTCCGTGCTGGTGCTGACCTCGGGCTTGAGGTTGGGGTTGCCGATGGTGAGCGTGCGGCCCTGGCCGCTGATGCCGTTGATGCCGTCATGCAGCTGGTTCAGGCGGGGCGTGCGGTAGCCGCGGCTCACGCCGCCCTTGACCGTCCAGTTGGGCGTGGTGTTCCAGACCAGATAGCCGCGCGGGCTGAAATGGCCGCCGAAGGCATCGTGGTGGTCATAGCGCACGCCGGTGGTCAGGGCCAGGTCGTCGCGCAGGCGCCATTCGTCTTCGGCGAACAGCGATTTGGTGGTCTGCTTGTAGCGCTGGGTGGCCAGGCCATCCGTCATTTTGGCATCCCAGTACTGGCCGCCCACGGTCAGCATGTGCGAGTCGCCGATGGCCTTGACCAGCTTGGTGTCGAGCACGACGTTGGTGGTTTCCAGCTTGCGGGGCGCGCCCGGCACCAGCACCGCCGCCAGCGGCGAATTGGCCGCGATGTTGGGCACCGTGCGGCCCAGCGTCTCGGTGTTGTTGACCATCAGGCTCGATTGCAGGGTGCCGAACTCGAACCGGCTGGTATGGCCGACGGCCAGCTGGTCGCGGTTGAAGCGCAGGTCGCGGCCGTAGCCGTTGTAGGTGTTGGTGGACGGATCATCCAGCGTGCCGAGCTGGCTTTCGTCGTTGTTGTACCACTGGCGCGAACGGTCGACGTCCAGCCAGAAATCGTGCTGCTTGTTCGGCGTCAGCGTGAGCTTGGCGCCGGCCGTGTAGATCCGCGACTCCACCGGCGCCGGACCGCGCTTGCTGATGCTGCCCGTGCCCGCGGGCAGGTCGATGTCGGTCGCGCCCCGGTTGAAGATGCCGCCGCGCACGGCCAGGCCCAGCATTTCAGGCACCAGCGGGCCGCTCACGTAGACATTCGCGTTGGAGGTGCCGCCAAAGTCGCTATTCTGCGGGATGCCCTTGTCGAAAGTGACCGAGCCGCCCCAGGCCGTGGCGACCTTCTTGGTGATGATGTTGACCACCCCGCCCATGGCGTCCGAGCCGTAGAGCGTGGACATGGGTCCGCGGATGACCTCGATGCGCTCGATGGCCGAGAGCGGCGGCATGAAGCTGGTGCTGGTCTCGCCGAAGCCGTTGGGCGTGACGTCGCCGGCGGCGTTCTGGCGCCGGCCGTCGATCAGGATCAGCGTGTAGTCGCTGGGCAGGCCGCGGATGCTGATGTTCAGGCCGCCGGTCTTGCCGGTGTTGCCGCGCACGTCCACCCCTTCGACCTCGCTCAGGGCCTCCGCCAGGTTGTTGTAGCGCTTTTCCTGCAGGGCTTCCTGCCCGATCACGGTGATGCTGGCGGGAGCGTTCTTGATTTCCTGCTCATAACCCGTCGCCGTCACGACGATGGGCGCGAGTTCGGTCGTGGGTTCCTGCGCCAGGACCTTGCCGGAAGCGAGCGCGGCAAGGACGGCAAGATGGGACGTGGACAGCAGGAAAGACATGCCCCGGTTGGCTACAGCCATTCTTGAAATTCTCCAGGTGTAAGGGGGGAAATTCGCCCAGGCGCCGCAGAACGCCTCCAGCGAATCTGACGAACAGCTGACTTACAACCAGCTGAAACATGATAATAGTAATCATTCTTATCATCATTTGTCGAATGACGGTTCCGCTCGCCTCGTTTCTGGGCACTTGAGTGGTGCGCCGCACAAAGTTGGGGTGGGTACCCGGCCCCATCCTCCCGCTCCGCCGGGCATGCGCCCGGTGGCACGCCTATTGCTTGATAGCTATGCCGGCCAAAGCGGGTCGGCAGACAACCCAGTGGTAGGAACAACGGCGTTCCGTGGCGATCAGGCAGGGCCTTGTTCGCGCGGAACGCTTTTTTGCCTGGAGCGCCGGATGAAACAGACCCCCTCGCACGACTCTTCGCCAGCAGGCGCCACCCCCGCCGCCCCCGATGGCCAGCGGCGCAGGCTGCTGACCGCCGGAGCCGCCACGGGCCTCATGAGCCTGGTCGACCCGCTGGTTCGCGCCGGCGCCTGGGCGGCGGGCTCCGACGCGCCCGAGAAGACCGAGGTCAAGATCGGCTTCATCCCGCTGACCGACTGCGCCTCGGTCGTCATGGCGTCGACGCTGGGCCTGGACAAGAAGTACGGCGTGAAGATCACGCCGGTCAAGGAAGCCTCCTGGCCCGGCGTGCGTGACAAACTGGTCAATGGCGAACTGGACCTGGCCCACGTGCTGTACGGGCTCGTCTACGGCGTGCAACTGGGCATAGGCGGCCCCCGCAAGGACATGGCCGTGCTGATGAACCTGAACAACAACGGCCAGGCCATCACCCTCTCCGGCAAGCTCAAGGACAAAGGCGTGCGCGACGGCGCCTCGCTGGCGAAGCTGATGAAGAGCGAGAAGGCCGAATACACCTTCGCGCAGACCTTCCCGACCGGCACGCACGCGATGTGGATCTACTACTGGCTGGCCGCCTACGGCATCAATCCCATGCGCGACGCCAAGGTGATCACCGTGCCGCCGCCGCAGATGGTGGCGAACATGCGGGTGGGCAACATGGACGGTTTCTGCGTGGGCGAACCCTGGAACGCACGGGCCATCATCGACAGGATCGGTTTCACGGCCACCACCACGCAGGGCATCTGGACCGACCATCCCGAGAAGGTCCTGGGCACCACCGCGGAGTTCGTGCAGCGCCATCCGAACACGGCACGCGCCGTGACGGCGGCGGTACTGGAAGCGGGCCGCTTCATCGACGCCTCCGCCTCGAACCGCCGCAAGACGGCCGAGACCATCGCCGCCAAGTCCTATGTGAACACCGACATGGACGTGATCCTGGACCGCATGCTGGGGCGCTACACGGACGGGCTGGGCAAGACCTGGGACGACCCGGACGCCATGAAGTTCTACAACGACGGCGCCGCCAACTTCCCCTATCTGTCGGACGGCATGTGGTTCCTGACCCAGCACAAGCGCTGGGGCCTGCTCAAGAGCCACCCGGACTATCTCGCGACGGCGCGGCAGGTCAACCGCATCGACATCTACAAGCAGGCGGCGAGCGCGGCCGGCGCCTCGCTGCCCAAGTCAGAGATGCGTTCGTCCAAGCTCATCGACGGAGTCGTGTGGGACGGGAAGAACCCCGCCGCCTATGCCGACGGCTTCAAGATCAACGCGGCCTGAACGCCGCTCCAGGACCACCGCCATGACCGCCACGGCCCGCTCCCTTTCCCCCGGCCCCGCCGCCGCCCCGCCCGTCGCCGAGGTCATCGACCTGCATGCGGCCGCGGCGCCGGCGCCGAGTCCGCCCGCGCCCGCCCGCGCCACCCTGCTCGACCGCATCGACTGGCGCGGGGTCTGGGAAACCTTCGTCAAGACGGTGGCCGGCCCCTGCCTGGGCTTCGCCCTCTTGATCCTGGTCTGGCAACTGGTGTCCAACGCGGTCCCCGAGATCCCCACGCCCGCCGTGACGGGCAAGGCCGCCCTGGCGCTGTTCTCCGATCCGTTCTACGACAATGGCCCGAACGACCAGGGCATAGGATGGAACCTGCTGTCGTCGCTGCGGCGCGTGGCCATCGGCTTCGGCCTGGCGGCGCTGGTGGGCATCCCGGCCGGCTTCATCATCGGCCGCTTCGCCGCGGTCAGCGCGGTGGTCTCGCCCCTGATCAGCCTGCTGCGCCCGGTGTCGCCGCTGGCGTGGCTGCCGCTGGGCCTGCTGCTGTTCAAGGCGGCCAACCTGGCCGCCATCTGGGCGATCTTCATCTGTTCCATCTGGCCGATGATCATCAATACCGCGGTCGGCGTGACACGCGTGCCGCAGGACTACATGAACGTGGCGCGGGTGCTGAAGCTGTCCGAATGGAAGGTGATGACGCGCGTGCTGCTTCCCGCCGTGCTGCCCTACATGCTGACCGGCGTGCGGCTGTCCATCAGCACCGCCTGGCTGGTGATCGTCGCCGCGGAAATGCTGACCGGCGGCGTGGGCATCGGCTTCTGGCTGTGGGACGAATGGAACAACCTCAAGGTCGAGCACATCGTCATCGCCATCTTCGTGATCGGCATCGTCGGCCTGGTGCTGGAAGTCCTGCTGACCCAATTGGTCAAGCGTTTCACCTACGCCGACTGACACCACCAAGGAATCGCCATGGACAAGTTCCTCAGCATCGAAAACGTGGGCCAGGTGTTCAAAACGCGCAAGGGCAGCTTCGTGGCCCTGCGCGACATCGACCTGACCGTCTCCAAGGGCGAGTTCATTTCCCTGATCGGCCATTCGGGCTGCGGCAAGTCGACGCTGCTCAATCTCGTGGCGGGCCTGACGCGGCCGACGTCCGGCGCGCTCATCTGCGCCGGGCGCGAGATCGACGGCCCCGGCCCCGAGCGCGCGGTGGTGTTCCAGAACCACTCGCTGCTGCCCTGGCTGAGCTGCTACAAGAACATTCACCTGGGCGTGGAACGGGTGTTCGGCGCCACCGAGAGCAAGACCCGGCTGCGCGAACGCACACTGGCCGCGCTGCAACTGGTGGGCCTGGCCCACGCCGAGCACAAGCTGCCGCACGAAATCTCGGGCGGCATGAAGCAACGCGTAGGCATCGCCCGCGCGCTGGCGATCGAGCCCGACGTGCTGCTGATGGACGAGCCTTTCGGCGCGCTGGACGCATTGACCCGCGCGCACTTGCAGGACGAGTTGCTGGAGATCGTGGCCAAGACGGCCAGCACGGTGATCATGGTCACGCACGACGTGGACGAGGCGGTGCTGCTGTCGGACCGCATCGTGATGCTGACCAACGGCCCGGCCGCGACGATAGGCGAGATCCTGGACGTGCGCCTGCCCCGGCCGCGCAGCCGGGTCGAACTGGCCGACGACGAGCACTACCACGCCTGCCGCACGGCCGTCATCGATTTCCTCTATCGCAAGCAGAGCCACCCCACCCGCCAGGCCGCATAGCGATCTTCCCATGCCCCGAGTCCTGCTGGTCAACGACACCGACAAGCCCATCGCCGAACTGCGCGAGGCCTTGCAGCGGGCCGGCTACGAGATCCTGGCCGACGTCGCGCATGCCCGCGCGCTGTTGCATGCCGTCGAGACCCAGCGGCCTGACGTGATCCTGATCGACACCGAATCGCCCACCCGCGACACGCTGGAACAACTGGCGGTCATGAACGCCGCCGCGCCGCGGCCGGTGGTCATGTTCTCGGACGCCGCCGACCAGTCCGTCATCCGGGCCGCGGTGCGCGCGGGGGTCACCACCTACGTGGTCGACGGCATGGCGCCCGGGAAACTGGCCCCCATCCTGGAAGTGGCCTGTGCCCGCTTCGACGAGGAAGACAAGCTGCGGCGGCGTCTGGCCGAGGTCGAGCAACAACTGGCCGATCGCAAGGACATCGACCGCGCCAAGGGATGGCTGATGGACCGGCACGGACTGGGCGAGGCCGAGGCGTTCGAACTGCTGCGCGGCCAGGCCATGAAACAGGGCGTCCGGCTGGGCGACGTCGCGCGGCAGGTGCTGTCGCTGTCGGACCCGCCGCGCCCATGAACGGAGATACCCCGATGTCCCTCTCTCCTCCGACCCCGCAGGCGGGCCGCGTGATCGCGGGATCCGACGCGCCCGAAAAACGCCAGCTGCGCGTGGGCTTCATCGCGCTGACCGATTGCGCGCCACTGGTCATCGCGGTGGCGCGAGGCTACGACCGCAAGTACGGGCTGGAGATCGTCCTGCAACGGCAACCCTCGTGGGCCGCGGTGCGCGACAAGCTGCTGGCGGGCGACCTGGACGCCTCGCACGCGCTGTACGGACTGGGATACGGCATCCAGCTGGGCCTGGGCGGACCGCAGCGGGACATGGCGATGCTGATGTCGCTGAACCAGGGTGGCCAGGCCATCACGCTGTCGCGCGCGCTGGCCTCCCGGGCGCGCGATGGCGCGGCGCTGGCGCGTTTCATCCACGGCGCCGCCACTCGCCCCACCTTCGCCCATACGTTCCCGACCGGCTCCCACGCCATGCTGCTGTACTACTGGCTGGCCGCGCACGGCGTCCATCCCCTGCGCGACGTGCGCAGCACGGTCATCCCGCCGCCCCAGATGGCCGAAGCCCTGCGGCGCGGCGACGTGGACGGCTATTGCGTGGGCGAACCCTGGAACGCCCTGGCGCAGAGCGAGGGCAAGGGCATCACCGTCGCCCTGACTTCGGAAGTGTGGCCCAATCATCCCGAGAAGGTGCTGGCCTGCACCCGCGACTTCGCCGATAGCCATCCGCACACGGCGCGGGCGCTGATCATGGCCTTGCTGGAAGCCTGCCGCTACCTGGACGTGCCGGCCCACCGGGAAGAGGCGGCGTCATGGCTGGCGCTGCCCGATTTCGTCGACGCGCCGCGCGACGTGATCGCCTCGCGCCTCTTGCCCGAGAAGGCCGCGGACGGCAGCGCGCCGGGCATACGGTTCTTCGCCGACGGCGAGGCGAACTTTCCGTATCTGTCGGACGGCATGTGGATGGCCACCCAGTACCGGCGGTGGGGCATGCTGCGCGACGATCCGGACTACCTGCGGGTCGCGCAATCCATCAACCGGCTGGACCTGTATCGCGAGGCAGCCGCGCAAGTGGGCGTGGCGGTGCCGGTATCCACCATGCGTTCCAGCCGGCTCATCGACGGCCGGACCTGGGACGGCGGACATGCCGCGGGCTACGCACGCGGCTTCGATATCCAGGCCTGACGGCGCGGCGCCGGCGCGCGCGGATCGGGCATGGGCCGCCCCTCGGGGGTGCGCCGCGCGCCGGAACGCACAAGGCCGGTGCGTCGAAGCCGGCGCGCCCTTCCCGGCCTTTCCGTCCGGAGCCTGGAAACGCCCGGCATCGCGGGCACCCTGGCGATCCGGCACACACCTTGCTTAACCCAGGATGCGGCCGCCTGCGCGGCCCGCACCCAGGCCGCCGGCACCAACGGCGGCCCGATCCCGGACAACGGCGTCCCCTCGCAGCCATGCTGCGGCGGGACGCCGTTGTCGCTTCCGGAACTGTCTGACCGAGTCGAACATGATGAACCGATCGAAACTGGTTGTAGTGGGCAACGGCATGGCGGGCATACGCACGCTCGAAGAGCTCCTGGCGCTGGCGCCCGACCGCTACGACATCACGGTTTTCGGCGCCGAGCCGCACCCGAATTACAACCGCATCCTGCTGTCCCCGGTCCTGGCCGGCGAACAGGACTTCCAGGACATCGTGCTCAACCCCCTGTCCTGGTACGAGAAGCACGGCATCGCCCTGCGCACCGGCACGCCGGTCGCGCGCATCGACCGTCGCCGCCGCGTGGTGATCGCGGCCGACGGCGCCGAGTCCCCCTACGACCGCCTGCTGCTGGCTACCGGATCCAACCCTTTCATCCTGCCGATACCGGGCAAGGACCTGGACGGCGTCATCACCTACCGCGACATCCAGGACACGCAGAAGATGATCGCGGCGGCCCGCACCCAGCGCCGCGCGATCGTCATCGGCGGCGGCCTGCTGGGCCTGGAAGCGGCCAACGGCCTGAAGCTGCGCGGCATGGAGGTAAGCGTGGTGCATCTGGGCGACTGGCTGCTGGAGCGCCAGCTCGACCGCACGGCGGGCAAGATGCTGGAAGCGTCGCTGGCGGATCGCGGCCTGGACTTCCTCCTGGGCCGCTCGACCAGCGAAATCCTGGGCGACGAGGCCGGCCGCGTGCGCGGGGTGCGCTTCAAGGACGGCACGCAGATCGAGGCCGACCTGGTGGTGATGGCCGTGGGCATCCGGCCCAACACGGCGCTGGCCGAGGCAGCCGGGCTGCACTGCCGCAACGGCGTCGTCGTCAACGACGTGCTGCAGACCTTCGACCCGCGCATCTACGCCGTGGGCGAATGCGTCAACCATCGCGGCACCGCCTATGGCCTGGTGGCGCCACTATTCGAGATGGCCAAGGTGGCCGCCAACCACCTGGCCGAGCTGGGCTACGGCGCGTACAAGGGCTCGGTGCTGTCGACCAAGCTCAAGGTCACGGGTATCGACCTGTTCTCGGCCGGCGACTTCACCGGCGGCGGGGACACCGAGGACATCGTGCTGTCCGATCCGGCCGGTGGCGTCTACAAGCGGCTGGTCATCAAGGACGACAAGCTGGTCGGCGCCTGCCTGTACGGCGACACCGTGGATGGTGCGTGGTACTTCAAGCTGCTGCGCGAGGGCCGGGCCATCGGCGAACTGCGCGACCGGCTGATGTTCGGCGAATCGAGCGTCGGCGATGCCGGCGTGCAGGGACAGAGCCGGGCGGCCGCCATGCAGGACAGCGACGAGGTATGCGGCTGCAACGGCGTCTGCAAGGGCACGATCGTGCGCGCCATCCAGGACCAGGGCCTGTTCACCGTGGACGACGTCAAGAAACACACCAAGGCCGCCAGCTCCTGCGGCTCGTGCACCGGCCTGGTGGAACAGATCCTGATGAACACGCTGGGCTCGAACTTCCAGGAAGCGCCCAAGACCAAGGCGGTGTGCGGCTGCACGGACCACAGCCACGCGGCGCTGCGCCAGGCCATACGCGAACACAAACTGCTGAGCCACGCCCAGGTCCACGACTTCATGGACTGGCGCACGCCCAACGGCTGCAGCACCTGCCGGCCCGCGATCAACTACTACCTGGTCTCGACCTGGCCGCACGAGGCGGTGGACGACCCGCAAAGCCGTTTCATCAACGAACGCGCGCACGCCAACATCCAGAAGGACGGCACTTTTTCGGTGGTGCCGCAGATGAAGGGCGGCGTCACGAACGCCGCCGAGCTGCGCCGCATCGCCGACGTGGCTGACAGGTATGCCATCCCCATGGTCAAGGTCACGGGCGGACAGCGCATCGACCTGCTGGGCGTGAAGAAGGAAGACCTGGTGTCGGTCTGGCGCGACCTGGGCATGAACTCCGGCCATGCCTACGGCAAGTCCATCCGCACCGTGAAGACCTGCGTGGGCATGGAGTTCTGCCGCTTCGGCACGCAGAACAGCACGCAGATGGGCATTGAACTGGAGACCATGCTGGCCAACATGTGGAGCCCGCACAAGGTCAAGCTGGCGGTGTCGGGCTGTCCGCGCAACTGCGCCGAATCGGGCATCAAGGACGTGGGCGTGATCGCGGTCGACAGTGGCTGGGAAATCCATGTCGGCGGCAACGGCGGCATCAAGACCGAGGTGGCGCAGTTCCTGGCCAAGGTCAGGACGCCGGAAGAGGTCAAGGAATATGCCGGCGCCTTCCTGCAACTCTACCGGGAAGAGGCCTGGTACCTGGACCGGACCGTGCACTACGTCGAGCGCGTGGGCCTGGACTACGTCAAGCGCCGGATCGTCGAGGACCCGGAAGGCCGCCGCGCGCTGCACGAGCGGCTGCTGCATGCCTTGCAGGGCTTGCGCGACCCGTGGGCCGAGCGGGTGGCCGGCAAGGCCGCCCGCGAGTACATCCCCCTGAAACTGGTCTCCGAGGAAGTCGCATGATGAGCGCCAATGACGCACACCCCTGGGTCCGCCTGTGCCTGGTGGACGATATCCCGCGCCTGGGCAGCCGCGTCGTCGAGCGCGCGCAGGGCAACCTGGCGGTGTTCCGCACCGCGCAGGACAAAGTCTTCGCGCTGCTCGACCGCTGCCCCCACAAGGCCGGGCCGCTGTCGCAAGGCATCGTGCACGGCGAGTCCGTGACGTGCCCGCTGCACGGCTGGCAACTGGGGCTGGAGGACGGCCGCGCCCGCGCGCCCGACGAGGGATGCGCGCGGCGCTTCTCCGTGCGCGTGGACGAAGGCGTGGTCTACCTGGACCTGGACTGAAGACGGGAGACCATCATGGGCGAGGCACGAACCACCGCGTCGACCTGCTGCTACTGCGGCGTGGGCTGCGGCGTCCTGATCGACAGCGAGGACGGCCGCATCACGGGCGTGCGCGGCGACCCTGGCCATCCGGCCAATGCCGGCAGGCTGTGCTCCAAGGGCCTGTCGCTGGCGCAGACCGCGCAAAGCGATGCCGGCCGGGCGCTGCACCCGGCCTGGCGGCCGCGGCGCGACGCGGCGCTGGAGCCGATCGACTGGGACACCGCGCTGGACCACGTGGCCGCACGGCTGGCCGACGTCGTACGCCGGCACGGCCCCGACGCGGTGGCCTTCTACGTGTCCGGACAGTTGCTGACCGAGGACTATTACGTCTTCAACAAACTGGCCAAGGGGCTGGTCGGCACCAACAACATCGACACGAACTCCCGCCTGTGCATGTCCAGCGCCGTGACCGGCTACAAGCTGTCGCTGGGCGCCGACGGGCCGCCCACCTGCTACGAGGACCTGGACCACGCGCACACGGTATTGATCGCCGGCAGCAACATGGCCTACGCCCATCCCGTGCTGTACCGCCGGCTGGAAGCGGCGCGCGAAGCGCGCCCCGGCACCCGCTGGATCGTCGTGGACCCGCGGCGTACCGACACCGCGGCGATGGCCGACCTGCACCTGCCGATCCAGCCTGGCACCGACGTCGCGCTGTTCAACGGCATGTTGCACCACCTGATCTGGGAAGGCTGGCTGGACGCCGACCACATCGCCGGCAGCACCGAGGGCTTCGACGCCGTCAAGCGCATGGTGCGCGACACCTCCCCCTCGACCGCCGCGGCGCTGTGCGGCATCCGCGAGCGCGACCTGTGCCAGGCGGCCGAATGGTTCGCCCGCAGTCCCGCCACGCTGTCCCTGTATTGCATGGGCCTGAACCAGTCCAGCCACGGCACGGACAAGAACCTGGCCCTGATCAACCTGCACCTGGCCACCGGGCAGATCGGCCGCGCCGGCGCGGGACCGTTCTCTCTGACCGGCCAGCCCAACGCCATGGGCGGCCGCGAGGTGGGCGGCATGGCGACCATGCTGGCCGCCCACCGGGACATCGCCAGCGCGACGGACCGCGCCGAGGTGGCCGCCTTCTGGGGCGTGGATGCGGTCTCCGGACGGCCGGGGCTGACCGCCGTCGACATGTTCGAAGCCCTGGAGACCGGCAAGGTCAAGGCGATATGGATCGCCTGCACCAACCCGGCCCATTCCCTGCCGGATCTTGCGGCCGTGCGCCGCGCGCTGCGGCGGGCCGAGCTGGTGGTGGTGCAGGAGGCCTATGCCGACACCGATACGGTGGCCTACGCCGACGTCTTGCTGCCGGCTTCGAGCTGGGGCGAGAAGGACGGCACCGTCACGAACTCGGAACGGCGCATCTCGCGCGTGCGGCCCGCCGTGGCGCCTCCCGGCGAGGCCCGCGCCGACTGGCGCATCGCGGCCGAGGTCGGGCGGCGGATGCAGGCGCTGCTCCGTCCAGCCGCCCCGGACCTGTTCCCCTACCAGACGGCGCGCGCGATTTTCGACGAACACCGCGCGCTGACCCACGGCCGGGACCTGGATATCGGCGGCCTGGACTACGACCTGCTCGAAATACGCGGCCCCCAGCAATGGCCCTTCCCCCCCGGCCAGGACACCGGCCTCGCCCGGCGCTACACCGACGGCCGCTATGCGACCCGCTCCGGGCGCGCCCGCTTCCACCCCGTCGTCTACCGGCCCGTGGCGGCCGCGACCAGCGCGCGCCATCCTTTCCACCTGACCACGGGCCGGCTGCGCGATCAATGGCACGGCATGAGCCGGACCGGCCGCGTCGCCCAGGCGTTCTCGCACGCGCCCGACCCCACGCTGGACATGCATCCGGCCGACGCCTCCCGGCGTGGGCTGTCGGAAGGCGACCTGGTGCGCGTCATCAGCCGCGACGGCGCCATGGTCCTGCCGCTGCGGCTGACGGACGACCTGCCTCCGGGCACCCTGTTCGCGGCCATGCATTGGAACGGACAGTTCCTGAACAGCGGCGGCATCAACGAAGTGTGCAACGCCGCCGTGGACGACAAGTCCTTCCAACCCGAGCTCAAACACAGCGCGGTCCGGATCGAGAAGGCGGACCTGGGATGGCGGGTCCGCGCCGCGGTCCAGGCAACGGACCAGGAGGACGCCCTGCGCCTGCGCGCCGGGCTGCAGCCCCTGCTGGCGTCTTGCGGATACGCGGCGCTGGGCCTGCGCGGCGACGCCGCGCGGTCCGTGCTGGCGCTGACCGCGGCGATGGCGGCCCCGGACGAAGCCTGGCTGGATGCGCTGGCCGCCGCGCTGGGCATGGGCGCGAGCCCCGATGTCCTCGAATACCGCGACCGGCGGCAGGGCGTACGCAAATGCGCGCGCTGGGACACCGGACAGTTGCGCGCCTTCGCGCTGGCCGGCGACGTGGGCCATGCCGAGCCGCTGATCGAACGCCTGCTGTCCGACGCCCCGTGGAGCGGTTCACGCCTGCGCGTCTTCACGCCCGATGGCGGCGCGCCCGCGCGGGACCGCACGATCTGCCAATGCAAGGGCGTGCCCGAATCGGCCATCTCCGCCGCCATCGCGCGCGGCGCCGATGTCGCGGCACTGAAAGCCACCCTGGGCTGCGGGACCGTGTGCGGCTCCTGCGTGCCCGAACTGACCCGCCTGTGCGGGACCTCGCGGATGTCGGCATGAGTCCGCGACAACAGGAGGATGAGATGAAACCAGGACGAGTGATCCTGATGGGCGCCGGCCCCGGCGACCTGGATCTGTTGACGCGCAAGGCGGTCCGCGCCCTGTCGTCCGCCGACGTGCTGCTGCTGGACGAACTGGTGCCGCCCGACATCGTCGAACTCGCGCCCCGGGCGCGCGTGCTGCGCGTGGGCAAGCGCGGCGGCTGCCGCTCCACGCCCCAGCCCTTCATCCAGCGCCTGATGCGCCGCTACGCGCTACAGGGCAGGACGGTCGTCCGGGTCAAGGGCGGCGAGGCGCTGATGTTCGGCCGGGCAGGCGAAGAAATCGCCTTCCTGGAAGCCGCCGGGATCGAGGTGGAACTGATCAACGGCGTCAGCTCGGGCATGGCGGCAGCCGCGGCACTGGGCATCTCGCTCACCCATCGGGACTACTGCCATGGCGTGAGCTTCGTCACCGCCCATACCCAGGACGGCACGCCGCCGGACTGGCAGGCGTTGGCGCGCAGCCGGACCACGCTGGTCATCTACATGGGCATGCGGCGCATCGAGGACGTCGCGGCGGGTCTGCTGGCGCACTTGCCGGCAGGCACGCCGGCCGCGGTGGTGCAGTGGGCCTCGACACCACGCGAGGCAAGGCTGGTCACCCTGTTGGGCCGGCTCGCGGACGACGCGCGCGAAGCGGGGTTGGGCAGCCCCGCGATCATTCTCGTCGGGGGCGCGATCGGGTTGGCTCGCGCCGACGGCCGGCGCGACGGGGACACCGTCGGGTCAATCGTCGGTCCGGATCCGTCCCGCCTCGACCCGCAGGACGCGGTCGCAGAAATCCAGCGTACTGGGGCGATGTGAGACCACGATCACCGTGGTTCCGGCGGGCAGCCCCCGGATGACCCCGAGCAGCTCGGCCTCGACCGCGGCATCGAGCGCACTGGTTGGTTCGTCCAGGATCAGCACCTCCTTGCGCTGATAGAGCGCTCGCGCGATACCCAGGCGCTGGCGCTGGCCCCCCGACAAGCGGACGCCACCTTCGCCGCAGGGCGTTTCGTAGCCCTGGGGCAGCCGGTCGATCATGCCGTCCAGGCATGCCTGGCGCGCCGACCAGCGCACCAGTGCTTCATCGATGGCGGCCGGATCGACGCCAAGGGCAATGTTCTGGCGGATGCTGGCGCTGGACAGGAAAATGCTCTGCGGCACATAGGCGATCTTGCGCTGCCACAGTTGCAGGTCCGCCGGCGGCAGCACCCGCCCGTCGACCCACAGCGCGCCCGGCTGCGGCACCCGCAAGCCGCACAGCAGATCCAGCAGCGTGCTCTTGCCCGCGCCGCTGCTTCCCACCACGCCCACCCGCTCGCCCCTGCCGATCAGCAGCGTCTGCCGGTCGATCACGCGTTCGGCGCGTCCCGGATGACAGTAACTGGCCTCGACCAGCCCGAAGCTGTCGTGGAAGCCCAATTGCCGGTGGTCGGGGGGATGGTCCCCGGGCAAGACGGGCAGCGCCTCCAGCACATCCCGCAGCACGGGCGCCGCGCCGTTGAGAGTCGCCCATCCAGAATAGATCTGGTGCAACACCGGCAGCAGCCGCTGGGTGGCGAGCACGAACACACCGAGGACCGGGATGATCATACCGGCGGGCATTGCCGTTCGCGTCAGGCCGTAGGTCAGGGCAATCACCAGCAGCAGCCCGATGGTCTCCACCACGTAGCGGCGGGACTGCACCAGCGTATTGTTTTCGGCCTGCGCCTTCCTGAACGCCGCTTCGTACTGTCCATAGGCCTGGACGTAGCTGCGCTGCTGGCCGGACAGCAGCACGTCGCGGATCGCGCCCAGGCTTTCCTGGGCCGCCTGGAGAGCGCGGCCATGGTTGGCGGCGATGCGGCGCCCGGAATCCAGCAGGCGGCGCCGGGACAGGGCCGCGATGCCACCATAGATCAGCCCGAAGGCGAGCGCCAGCCCACCGGCGATGGGCGCGCTCACCATCAGCAGGAAGGCGACGATGGCCAGCGCGATGATCGAGGACGTGCAGATCAGGATACAAGGCACCACGACCTGCGAGGCCACCACGGTCACCTTGTACGACAGGATGCTCAGGGTATCGCTGGAATGGCGCTCGGTATGCGCGGGAAACGGCAGATGCAGCGTGCGGTCCAGGCAGGCAAGCGCAAGCTCATGGCCGACGCGCTGGGCCGCATGTTGGAGGCGCGCCACCAGGCACACCCTCAGCACACCCGTGGTCAGGGCGGCCAACGCGAGCGTGGCCATGCCGATCCCCAGCACCCGGGCTGGATCCATGGAAGACAACCCGGGCACCCAGGCGGACAAGCGGCCCCACATGGGCAGGCCGGCGGGATCCACCAGCATGATCAACACCGGTACGACCGATCCGATGGTCAGCACCTCGGTGGCCGACACCAGCAGGGCGAGCAGCAACAGACGCGCCAGCGCGCTGCGGTGCCGGCCCGGCAACCAGCGCCACAGGCCGCGCACCAGTTGCAGCGTGGTCTGCGCCGACGTGGAAGAAAGCAGGCTCATGGTCCGGGGCGCGTCGCGCGGCGCGCACGCAGCACGCGCCGTGTATTACGCCATGCCCAGCGGCCGAATGCCGCGATCCCCGCGGGAGGAAAGTCGACCGAAGCCCCCACGCTGGTCCAGAAGGGCACGCCATTGTGGCGCGCCACTTGCGCCGGCTCGATCAATCGCGAGCGCAGCTGGGTCTTCAGGTGGTAGCGCCAGGGCCTGCGCGCCGATTGGCCCGGCGCGTCCCATGGCCCCGGCGGGCGGTAGTACAGCCAGAACGTGCCGGGCCGTCCGCGCCGGACGCCGGCAGCCAGTTCCAGCACCGCCTGGCGATCGAACTCTATGGTCGCGGGCGCCTGCTCCGCCAACATCTTCAGCGCGATCCGCACCGCGTCGGGGACGGAGAACTCGCTGACGAAAAACTGGAACCGGGCCGTGTCCAGCACCGGACGCTGGACCAGGATGGACAGTGCATCGACCACCCATCGGGCGTCATAGTGCACGGACGGCGTCGTCAACCCGTGGGCCAGGATGTGCGCCAGGTTATGTTCGACGCAGGGAATGGTGAAGCACCCTTTGGGATGCTCGACGACAAGCGCCTCGGCATACATACGATCGACGCTGGACTGCCGGAGCGCCCAGTTGTGCAGGTACCAGTGCACGTCGAACTCGAAGCGATCCGGACTGAGCCAGGTGATGGAACGCAGCGTCGCCCCCTTCTTGGTCATGCCTTGCGCGGCGAAAAAAGCCAGGACCTCCTCGGAACGATGCTGGATGCCCCCCAGCAGCAAGTCTATGTCCGCCATGGGCCGGGCACCCAGCCCATGCGGATTCGTCAGCGCCATGGACACGCCCTTCAGGAACACGCATTCGCCCAACCCTGCCTGCAACAATGCCTGCCGCAGCCGCTGGGCACGGTCCAGCAGCAGGTGATTGCGATACAACGTGTGCTTGTAGGTACCACGCACCCGGGATTCCGCGAACGGGCTCAAGCCGCCTTCGGGCAGGCGCCGGGCCACCCAGGGCAGCATGCGATGCTGCCCGTCGGTCAACGCGTCCGCCTGGATGGCCCGTTCCAGCACGGCCAGGTCACGCTCCGCCGGCCGGGCCGCGAAGCACAGCTCCAGCAACGCTCGCTGGACGGTCGGGTCGGCAACGCCGAACAAGGAGATCATGCCCGGCCCCGCTGACGTTGCAGATGGGCGCGCACCACCGCCAGATAGGCGCTGTGTCCCGACGTGGACAGCGTGTGATTCCCGCCGTGTATGCGCCGGCGCAGGAACAGCGCGTCGGAGCGCGCCCAGCCGGCCTGGGTAGCCATCAGGCGCGAGGCCAGGTCGATGAATTCGCCGCTGACCAGGCTGGTGTCGAAATCCCCCACCCGCTCGAGCAATCCGCGGCGTATCGCGGTGGAGCCGCACAGGACCGCGGCCTGCGGTGGCGGCAGCACGTAGCGCTGGCGTGCCTGGGACGGCATCTCCGGGCTGAGGAAGTGTTCGACCCAACCGGACACGATCGCGACCGACGGCGTCGCCATCAGGCCCAATGCCACGGCCTGCCTGCCGGGCACCCACAGGTCGTCATCATCCAGGAACTGGATCAGATCGCCCCCGGCCATCGCCAACCCTTCGTTGCGGGCGGCAGCCGCGCCGCCATTGCGGGGCAGGCGGCGGTAGCGGATGCGCGCATCGCCCATCTGCTCGACGATGGCCTGGATGTCGTCGGGAGAGGCATCGTCGACCACGATCACCTCGTCGTCCGGCGCCAGTTCGTCCAGCGCGGAACGCAGCGCTTGCGAGATGTAGGCGGAGGCCCGGTAGGCCGGCATGATCACGCTGGTTTTCATCGCTGCCGCTCCAGTTTGGCCTTGATCACATGCAACAGTTCGCGGCTGGACCGCGCGGCCAGGGCGGATGCGTTGTGGGCATGCAGACGCCGGTCCAGCACGACGTCGGGCAGCATGACCTCGGTGCCGCCGGCCTGCCGCGCGCGGGCGAACCAGTCCACGTCGTCGCTGTAGCGATAGGCCTCGTCCAGCATGCCGATCCGCCGGAAACGCTCCGTCCTGATCAGCAGGGCGCTGAGCAGATAGCCGAGCTGCGGGCCGTCCTTCCAATTGGCGCGGCACCAGGCCGGATAGTCGTTCACGCCGTCCAGGAAGAACGCCTGCATGCCCAGCACGTGGCCCGTGTCCGGGCGCTCGGCGAACACCGCCCCCTGCAGGGCCAGTTTGTCGGCCACCCAGCGATCGTCCTGGTCCAGGAATGCCAGGTACTCGTGGCGGGCACGGCGTATTCCTTCGTTGCGGGCGCCTGCCACGCCCACGTTGCGCGGCAGGACGACATATTCGATGGCGCGGTGGCGCCGCGCCAGCTGCCGGCACACGACATCGCTGTCATCGGTGGAAGCATCGTTGACCAGGCAGACCTGCAACTGGCGCGGCGGCGCCGACTGGGCCAGGACGCTGTCGACCGCCTCTTCCACGAAGCGTTTGCCATTGAACACGGGGATCACGACCGAAAGACCGGAACCGATCATCACCTCTCCAAGAGTTCCACAATGCGGCGGCTTGCCCCGGACAGGCCCGCCGCCCCCCGGGCGACGGCCACATCGGCGTAGGGCGCCACCTCGTAGACCCGCTTCGCCATGGCCAGCGAGCGGTCCGCCCAGTAGGGGGCCTGCTGCACGCTGCTCAGGGCGAAATGCATGAACCCGGGCGCCGCGCGGACCGGCGCGGCGCCATCCTCCGGCGCCAGCCGCAGCCCGGCGATGGCGGACAGGCGGAATCCGGGGACCAGCCGGCCGACCTCGCCTGCCCGATTGGCCAGCAGCACCTGCTTGCCGGTCGTGGCGTCGACCTCCCAGGGTTCGCCGTCCAGGCCGGGACCGATTGCCAGCGGTGCGCTTGGATGCAGCTTGAGCGTGCGATACACCGCATGGACCTGGCAGGCGCCCTCGCCGGGCGCGAGCACGGCGTAGTCGTCGCCCGCCGAGTTCAACCCCTGCCGCAGCAGGTTCAGCGTCGTGGTGGACTTGCCCGAGCCGCCTGGTCCCGCCAGCAGCACGCCCCGTCCACGGGCATCCGCCACGCTGCCGCCATGCGCCAGCCATGCGCCAGCCTGCAAGGCCAGCAGGTGGACGAAGCTCTTGAGCGGCGAGTACCGTTCCCAGGAAGGCAGCCGCGCGCAGTCCTCCGCATGGAATACACCCAGGCCGCGCGACGCATCGAAGGCCGTGATCAATCCCCGCGCGGGATCCGGCAACAGCAACTGGTGCGCCCCGCCTTGCCGGGCCGCCTCGAAACACGCGCGGACCCCGGCGCCCGACAGGTGCAGCCCGGGCAGCGTCCGTGGATGGCGCCCATCCAGGCACCAGACCTGGAAGACCCCGGGCTCGGGGCGGTCCAGTTCCGTGGCCGCATAGAACGCGCGGACGATGTCGGCAAAACCCGACCGGGCATCCGCGATCACATCGAAACGAACCGGGCCGGCACGGACGGCATGGACGATCCAGTCCCCCTGCGCCTGGCCGAACGGCATCAGGCGGCCAGCCAGCTCATCGAACCATTGCCGGTGCGCCATGCCTCAGGCGGGCTTTTGCGGCCAGCCCGCGACGACGTCGGTCTCGTGGATGGGGTCCAGCCCAAGGATTTCCTGCATGTCGGCGTAGACCGACATGGTCAGCTCCGCGGGGTCCGCGACCGCGATGGCGGGCACGGCGACGTCGGCCGGGCTCGGCGCCGCGATCAGTATCTGTTCATCCAGCGCCTGCTGGACCAGTTTGCCGAGCGCGTCTCGCGCGGCCTCGCTCCAGCCGTTGGCGCCGGCCAGTTGCTCCGGCGTGACGCCGGCCATCAAGGCTTGCCACACCTCGACCGCCGTGCCCTGCAGGTTGTAATAGTTGCCGACGTCCAGATTGATCACGATGGTTTCATTGCCGACCACCTCGGCGATGCAGGGCGGCGACTGTAGCGTGTACGAGCTGGAGAAATTCATGATGCTGCGATTTCCGAATGCTTGGATGATCAAATCGTCGAGGCCCCGGCCGCGCGCCGCCTCTGGATGGAGGCATGCAGCACCTGGAACAGGCCCAGGTCGCGTGTCGGGACGCCGCGGGTCATGTTGGTCTCGTGGACCCGGTACAGCAGGCCGATCTCCGGGACCCGGCGGATATCGCAGCCGGCGTCCGCCAGGCGCAGGAAGAAGTCCTGGTCCTCGCTGAAACGCAGGTCCGGATCGAACCTGCCGTGCTGCTGGAAAACCTCTCGCCGAAAAGTACTGGCGCCCAGGTGATGCAAATGGCCGGCTTGCTGGCCGTCGGGAAACCGGAAACGCGACGACTGCGCCTCATCCTCGACCACGTACCGGGTCTTGCCCATGATGGCGGCGGCGCCATTCCGTTCCAGTGCCCCACAATGCGCATCGAGACGGCCCGCGGGCCATTGGTCGTCGTGGTCGAGGAACGCGATGAAACGCCCTGCCGCTACTTCCAGTCCCAGATTGCGGGCGCCGGCTGGTCCCACGCCGTCCGAACCCAGGCGCAGGCAGGCATGGTCCTGCTGGAAGGCGTCCAGGATGGCGGCAGTGCCATCCGTCGAACCATCGTCGATGACGATCAGCTCGTCGGCCGCGGACGCATTGCCGACGATGCTGGACAAGGCCTGCGCCAGAAAACGCTGCCCGTTCCTGACAGGCACGATGATCGATGCGCGTACGCTCGCCCGGCCGGTCACCCCCGGCTCCTGGCGCGCGACGCATACTGCTTGAAAACCACCCGGTTTCCCCCCGGTAGCGTGCCTTGCTCCCTCCTGGCGCTAGGCGGCACAGGCCTCGAATCCTAGCACACCGCCATCGTGCCGCGAGCCGATCGGCGGCATCGCTCAGCGGCGCCGCCCCGCCATCCAGCCCAGCGTATCCTCGGTCCGCCCCGACGGCACGTACTCCGCGCCGACGAAGCCGTCATAGGGCAGCTCGTCCAACGCGGCGAACACGTTGGCGAAATGGATCTCGCCGGTGCCAGGCTCGTGGCGCCCCGGCGTATCGGCGAACTGAATGTGGCCGATGCGCGCGCAGTGGGTGCGCAAGCTGCGGATCAGGTCGCCCTCCATGATCTGCATGTGATAGAGGTCGTACTGGATCCGCAGGTTGGGATGCCCCGCGCGGTCGATGGCGTCGAGCGCCGCGCGCGTGGTGTCGATCAGGTAGCGGGGACGGTCCACCGTATTGACCGCCTCCGTCACCACGCCGATGCCGAGGTCGCCCAAGACCTGCGCGGCATGGGCCAGATTGGCCGCCAGCGTGTCCAGGCAGCGCTCGCGATCATGCCCGGGCCCCGGGCAGCCGGCCAGCACGTTGATGTTGCGGGGCTTGAGCACCCGCGCCACCGTGGCGGCCTGCGCCACCGCCTCGCGGAAGGCGGCCTCCCGCCCCGGCACCCCGGCCAGGCCCTGCCCGCCCGTCATCAGGTCGCCCGCTGGCACGTTGCACAGCGCCAGATCGACCCCGGCCGCGTCCAGCGCGTCGCGCCACCGCCCGGCCTCGTGGCCGTAGGGGAACTGGACCTCGACGGCATCGAAGCCGGCCCGGCGGGCGGCCGCGGGCCGCGCCAGTTCAGGCACTTCGAGGAAAAGCATGGACAGGTTGGCCGAGAATCGGATCATGGCGGGGTCAGGTCAGGGTCGATACAAGGGCCGGCATGGCTTCAGGACTCCTCGGGAAAACCGCGCAGGAAAAACCGGCGGGCCCGTCCCAGCAGGAAATTCAGGACCAGTCCGAGCAGCGAGATCGCGACCAGCGCCACGAACATGTCGACCGTGATGAAACTGCGCGAGGCAATCACGAGCTGATGGCCGAGGCCGTCGGTGGAAGTGATCATCTCCGCCAGGAACACCACCACGCAGGATATGACGAGGCCGATGCGGCAGCCGGTCAGGATGGACGGCATGGCCGCCGGCAGGACGATGGACGTCACGATGCGCGAGCGCGGCGTTCCGGCGGCCAGTGCCGACCAGATCAGCTTGGGTTCGACCGACCTCGCGCCGTGCAGCGTCGCCAGCAGGATGGGGAAGGCGGCATCGGCCACGACCAGCGCGATCTTGGACGAATGGTCGAAGCCCAGCAGCAGGATGAAAGCCGGGTAGAGCGCCACCTTGGGGATGGGTCCCAGCACGCGGACCATGGGCACCACGATCGCGGCGCCGACCCGCGACCGGGCCGCCGCCATGCCCAGGCCGACGCCCAGCACCAGGGCGATGAAGAAGCCCACGAACAGCCGGAACAGGGTGATGCCGACGTCGGACAGGAAGGCGGGCGAGGCCAGTTGCTCCAGCAGCCGCATGACGACGGCGTACAGGCTGGGCAACTGGTTCTCGGTCACCCGCCCCGACATGGCCAGCCCCTGCCATGCGGCCAGGATCAGGACCAGCGGCAGCGCGCCGATGAGGGGAGAAATGCGGCGAGCCTTCGTCATAGCGCCCCCGCCGTGGCGTCGGACTGCCGGTCGGCCCAGCGGGTCAGCCGCGCGCGCACGGCCTCGAAGCACATGTCGAGCACGATGCCCAGGACGCCGATGACGATGATCATCGCGTAGACCGTCTCGTACTGGGCCATGTCCATGGCGTTGAACAGGATATTGCCCGCGCCGGTCTGGCGCGCGATCATTTCGCTGGTGATCATGGTGATCAGGCCCATCACGATACCGGTGCGGCAGCCGGTCAGGATCTCCGGCAGCGCGGCCGGCAACACGATCCGGAACATGCGCTGCGCGCCGTTCATGCCCATGGCCGCGGCGGACCACAGCATCTTCTCTTCCACGGCGCGCGCGCCCTGGTAGCTGTGGTACAGCAGCGGCAGGCTGACCCCCAGGAACACGACCAGGATCTTGGAGGCGTCGCCCACGCCCAGCCACAACATGATGAGCGGCATCAGCGCGGCCTTCGGAATGGGATAGACCACCATCAACAGCGGATTCATCAGAGTCTCGACCACCGGCGAGCGGCCCATCAGCAGGCCGACAGGCCCCGCCACCATCAGCGCCAGGGCGAAGCCGATCAGCATGCGCCGCAGCGAATCCAGGATGTCGAAAGTCGCCTGCGGGTCGGCGAAGATGCGCGGCAGCTCGCACAATGCCTGCGCGGCCGTCGGCAGGCCCGGGTTGTCGTACAGGCGCGCCGCGACCTCCCACGCCACCAGCAGTCCCAGGCACACCAGCAGCGCGGATACGCCCGGCGCTTGCAGGACCTTCTTCACGCCGCTTCCTCCTGCTCGGGCTGGTTGTCGATCATCGCCTCGATATCAATGACGTACCGCTGGTAGCGGGGATTGAGCAGCAGCTCGGCGCGCACACGCGGCCGGGGCAGGTCGATGGTGACGATTTCCTTGATGCGCCCGGGCGACTTGGTCAGCACCACGACCCGGTCCGACAGATAGACCGCCTCCTCCACGCTGTGGGTGACGAACAGCACGCTCTTGCGGTCGCGTTCCCAGATCTTGAGCAGATCGTTCTGCAGGCGGTTGCGGGTATGCGCATCCAGCGCGCCGAAGGGTTCGTCCATCAGCAGGACGGCGGGGTTGTAGGCCAGCGTACGGGCGATGGCCACCCGCTGCTTCATGCCGCCCGACAATTGCTTGGCGTAGAAATTCTCGTAGCCCGACAAACCCACCATGGCCAGCAGCTCGCGCGCCCGCGCCTCGGCCGGCGCCTTCGCCACGCCCTGCTGGCGCAGGCCGTACGCCACGTTGCCCAGCACCGTCTTCCATGGATAGAGCGCGAACTCCTGGAATACCGGCCCGCGGTCCGGGCCGGGGCCGGTGACCGGCCGGCCGTCGATCTCGACCACCCCCGAGGTCTGCTTGACGAACCCGCCCACGATGTACAGCAGCGTGGACTTGCCGCAACCCGAGGGACCGAGGATGGAGATGAACTCGCCGTCGCGAAGGTCCAGAGAAATATCCGACAGGGCGACATGCCGCTCGCCCTTGCCGACGGCGAAGACCTGGGAAACGTTCTTGATGGCAATCATGGAGGGGTTCCAGAGCGCGGCCCCGCCTGCGCGGGGCCTGTCCTTGCATGGGCGCCGGGGCGCTACTTGATCGGGGCGTGCATGTCGCCGTTCTTGAACGAGGCCACGTCCACCTTCTGCGACATCAGGCCGGCTTGCGTGAAGCTGTCCAGCAGACTCTGGATGGCCGGGAAATTGGGCGCCATGCCGGGATCGCGGGCGAAGTCGTTGGCCTTGAGCAGATAGGTGTCCAGCACCGATACGGGCGCCTTGGTCACCTCGGACACGACCTTCAGCGTCTCGGGGCGATTGGCCAGCACCTTGCCCATGGCGGAGGTCAGGTCGCGGATATAGGCCTTCACCAGCTCGGGGTTCTGGTCCACGAAATCCTTGCGGCACGCTTCCAGGATGTGCACGAAATTCGGCTGCTGGTCGGCCACCGAGAAGAGCTTGCGCAGGCCGCCCTTGGCTTCGGCGCGCGCCGCGAAAGGCTGGTTCAGCACGCCGGCATCCACGCGGCCCGCCCGGATCGCGTCCTCGGACGGCGCGAAGCCGGTCTCGATCAGCTTCACGTCGGTCTTGGGATCCAGGCCGTTCTTCTCCAGCATCTGCACCAGCGGCGCATAGACGCCCGCCCCCAGCACCGACAGGCCGATGCGCTTGCCCTTCAGGTCCTTGACGGACTTGATGGGCGAATCATCCTTGACGGCCCAATAGACCGAGAAGCTGGAGGGGGTCTCGAACACGTGCTGGGCGATGATCGAAGTCTGCACCTTGGCCTCGATCAGGCCCTGCCCGACGGACAGCGGCGTCTGCGTGCCACAGTCCACCGCCTTGGCGGCGAAGGCCTGCATGACCGGCGACGTGCCCTGGAACTGCACCCATTCGATCTTGTACTTCGAGCCGATCTGCGGGAACTCGGCGGGCCGCTTCATCATCCAGTACTTGGCTTCCTCGGCGGGGATCAGCCAGCCCACGCGGATCACCTGCTGGGCGGCGGCGGGTACGGACCATGCGGCGATGAGGCCGGTCAGGGCAAGCGCTGCGATTTTCTTCATGAATGACTCCTGGCAGGTTGACGATCGGATTTCAATTCCACGATGCTGCACATGACCACGTTTCGCCCCCAAGGGCGCGCGCGCAAGCGCGTAGCGGGTCATCTACGGTCGCTCAGCTTATAGATTTCCAGCGCCTCGGACTCTGGGCCGAGCGTGGCGTTGACCAGCCGGAACATCTGCGAGGCCACCGCGGTCATCGGCACCGGCGTGCCGGTCTGGCGGGCCAGTTCGACCACGCTGTCCAGATCCTTGAGCATCGTATAGGTGTGGCCGATGGGGGGATGATGGACGCCCTGCGCCATGCGCGGCAGGAACAGCTGCAGCGGCTTGGAATCGGCGAACCCGCCGGCCAGGGCCTGCGGCAGCAGCATCGGGTCGATGCCGGCGTTCGCCGCCAGCCGGGTGGCCTCGGCCAGGATGGCCATGGTACCGCCGACGATGATCTGGTTGCACAGCTTGGTGGTCTGCCCCGCGCCCAGCGGGCCCATCAGCGTGAAACGCTGGGCCATGTGCTGCACGTAGGGCCGGACCCGTTCGTAATCTTCCTGGCTGCCGCCCGCCATGATGGCCAGTGAGCCTTCTTCTGCGCCCTTGGTTCCGCCGGAAACCGGCGCGTCCACCCAGCGCATGCCATTGGCGGCGGCCAGGCGGGCCGCGATGTCGCGCGTGGCCGCCGGCGTGATGGACGAGAAATCGACCACGACCTTGCCCTGGCCCGGCACGGACGCCAGCCCGTTCGCGCCGAACGCCACTTCCTCGACCGCCGCGGCGTCGGTCAGGCACATGAAGATGATGTCCGCCTCGCGCGCCACGTCGGCGGGACTGGCCGCCACGCGCGCGCCCGCCGCCCGGGCCGGTTCGGCCTTGGCCGCCGAGCGGTTCCAGACCGCCAGGCCGCAACCCGCCGCCCGCAACCGCAGCGACATGGGCAAGCCCATCAGGCCCATGCCCAGATATCCCAATCGTGCCGTACTCATCGTGCTTCCTTTTTCTCGAATATCGTGGCGGTTCAGACGGAGTGGCTCGCCGGTTCGGGCCACTGCGCGCCGCCGTCATGGGTGACGGCGCCGGTGTCGGCCTGCCCCACGGTCTTGGCATACTTGGACAACAGCCCCGCCTTGTGGTTGGGCGGCGGCGGCTGCCAGGCGGCGCGGCGGCGCGCCAGCTCGGCGTCGTCCACCAGCAGCTCCAGGGTACGCGCGTCGCCGTCGACACGGATGCGGTCGCCGTCGCGTACCAGCGCCAGGGTGCCGCCCGCGGCCGCTTCGGGCGCGATGTGCCCGACGCAGATGCCGCGCGTGGCGCCCGAGAACCGGCCGTCGGTCAACAGGGCCACCTTCTCTCCCATCTGCTGGCCATAGATCAGCGCCGTCACGCCCAGCATCTCGCGCATGCCCGGTCCGCCGGCAGGGCCTTCGTAGCGGATGATGAGCACGTCGCCCTCGGCGTAGCGCCGCTGGCTGACGGCCTCGGCGCAGGCATCCTCGCCGTCGAAGACCCGCGCGGGGCCCTCGTGCACGCGCCTGGCCAGGCCCGCGACCTTCAGCAGCGCGCCGCTGGGCGCCAGGTTGCCCTTGAGCACCGCCAGGCCGCCGTCGACCAGGATGGGCTGGTCGGCCCGGCGCACGACTTTCTCGTCGGGCTCCGGCGCCGCCCCGTGCTCTTCGGCCAGCGTGCGGCCGGTCACGGTGAGACAACTGCCGTCGATGTGCCCGCTGCGTATCAGTTCGCGTATCAGCACCGACACGCCGCCGATGTCGTAGACGTCCTTGGCCACGTACTTGCCGCCCGGCCGCAGGTCGCCGATCAGCGGCGTGCGCGCGAACACCGCCGCCACGTCGTCGACGTCGAAGGCGATGCCTGCCTCGTTGGCGATCGCGGGGATGTGCAGGGCCGCGTTGGTCGAACCGCCCGTGGCCGCCACCAGCGCACAGGCGTTTTCCAGCGCCTTGCGCGTAACGATCTCGCGCGGCAGCGGGCCGCCGTTCTCGATCAGTTTCATCACGATCTGGCCCGCGCGGCGGGCGATGTCCAGGCGCTCGGAATACACGCCCGGCACCATGGCCGAGTTCGGCACGGTCAGCCCCAGCGCCTCGGCCACCATGGCCATGGTGTTGGCCGTGAACTGGCCCGCGCAGGCGCCGATGGTGGGCTTGCAGGCGCGCTCCAGCATCATGACCTTCTCTTCGGTCATCTTGCCGGTCTGGGCGGCGCCCACCGCTTCGTAGGCATCCAGCACCGTGATGTCACGCCCTTCGAAACGGCCCGGCAGCGCGCTGCCGCCGTAGACGAACACACCCGGCACGTTGCAGCGGACCAGCCCCATCATCGCGCCCGGCAAGGTCTTGTCGCAGCCGCCGAACGCCACCAGGCCGTCATGCGCATGGCCGTGCACCACCGCCTCGATCGAATCGGCGATCAGCTCGCGGCTGACCAGCGAGAACTTCATGCCCTCGTGGTTCATGCCTATGCCGTCGGACACCGAAATGGTGGCGAACTCCCGCGGCGTGCCGCCGGCCGAGGCCACGCCCATGCGCGCGGCCTCGACCTGCGGCGCATGGGTCATGTTGCAGGGGCTCAGGTCGCCGCGCATGCTGACGATGCCGACCATGGGCTTGGCGATGTCCTCGTCGTCCAGGCCCGTGGCGCGCATGAAGGCGCGGTGCGGCGTCCGGTCCAGTCCCTCGCGGGTGATGTCGGATCTCAGGCGCTTGGTTTTCATTCTCTTCTACTCCGGGTTCTCGGTCTTCGTTGCCGGCCTTATCGGCTCATGGCACCGGGCACGGCGCTGAGCCGGTCGAACACCCAGCTCACGTCGGTCTCGATGAATTTTCGGGCCTGCGCGAAGTCGCCCGCGCGCATGGCCGCCACCGCCGACTCGTGCAGGTGGTCGGCGGCGATGGTGTCGGTGTGCAGGAACTCGCGCGTGGCGCGCAGGTAGGCGCCCGATTGCAGCCAGAGGCTGTCGATCATGGCCAGCATGACGGGCGACTGCGCGGCCTGGTAGATGGTGTAGTGGAAGATGCGGTTTTTCTCCAGGCTGTCCACCAGCCCTTCGCGCGAACGGCGAGCCACGGTGATCTCGGCGGCCAGCCGCCCGAGTTCGTCCAGCTGGCGGGCGGTCAGGCGCGGCCCGGCCCACTCGGTGACGGTGCCCTCGACCAGCACGCGCGAGCGGCGGATATCGTCCAGCCGCTCCCGCGTGATCAACGGCACGCGCACGGTGCCGCTGCGCATCGGCTCCAGCCCTTGCTGGGCCACCAGTTGCCGCAGCGCCTCCCGCACCGGCATGGTGCTGGTCTCCAGCGCGTTGGCCAGGTCCTGGATGCCGAGCAACTGGCCGGCGGGATATTCGCCGTGCATCAGCTTGTTGCGCAGGGTCTGGTAGACCGCGTCGGACACCGAGGACCGCACGACGGGCTTGATGACACCCAGGGCAGGGAGCATGGCGGCCGTCCTAGACACAGTAGAAATCGATCATGGTGGGGATGACGTCGTTCATCAGCACGATCTTCTTGGCCGCGATGCGCCAGCCGTCGCCCTGCGGCCTGAGCAGGTGCTCGTAGCGGCCGAAGAACGTATGCTGGTCGCGGTGCTTGACGTTGTAGACATGGCAGGTCCAGGCCGACTCGACGCGCACCCGGCCCTCGCCGGCCGCCGTCGCCACGCATCCAGTCACGGCATGGCAGGTACGGGGCAAGGGCGTGGAAGCGACCGACAGCCCGGACCGAACCCGCCAGACGCGGTCTTCCAGGCCGGCGCGCGCGGCGCAATACATCAACGACAACTCGCTGTCCGGCGACACCGACAACCGATGCTCGTCGGTCCACGCGGGCAGCCAGAAACTCGCGTCCTCGGCATACAGCGCCAGCCAGTCGTCCCAGCGCTGCGCGTCCAGGTGGGCGGCTTCCTGGAACACGAGGGCCTGCGCGTCGGCCTGCACTTCCAGCGCCAGCCTGCTCATTTCAATTTCCTCGACCAGTTGCGGTACAGCGCATGGAACACGGTCTCGTCGCTCATCTCGAACGCTCCAGAGATCGACGTGTCAGGCGCGATGTCCAGCTCCGCCGCGTGCGCATCGGCGCCCCGCACCACCCGTCCCATACCGCGCGAGTAGCCCTGCTGCCACTCGATCTCGCCGCTTTCGAAGCCACGCTGGCAGTCCTCGAAAGTGACCGTATCGTCGGGCGTGGCCAGGCCGCTGGGGTTGAAGAAGTCCTCGTACTGGCGCAGCCGCTGGCGCCGCTGTTCAGCATCCTCGCCCACCGGCGCCAGGCAATAGGACGTGATCTCGGTCAGGTCGACCGCCAGCGGGCGGATGACGCGCATCTGCAAGGCCGCGTTGGAAGCCAGTTGCAGGTTGGGAAAGACGTTGCACTGGCGCGTGCGCAGCATCCATTCGGCGCGCGTGTCGCCCACGCGTGCGCGCAGTTCGGGCAGGCGGGCGTACAAGGGATGGTTCTCCACCGGCGAAGTGGTCCAGACCAGCGCGTGCCCGTTGGCGAAGCCGAAGGACCCCATCATTTCTTCGCGCTTCTTGCCGCCGGCCTGCCAGATCGCCGCCTCGACGTCGGTGCGCCCTGCCATGCCCGACCGCCGGTCCAGCAGCCTCAGGTAGGACGGATGCGTGGACGTGAAGTGGTAGGCGTCGGTGGAGTTCTCCAGTTGCAGCTTCCAGTTGGCGCGATAGGTGTAGGTGACCGCGCCGGGCACGATCTCCAGGCCGGCTTCGCTCTGGTCGACCGCCATGTCGATGAAGCGCCGGATGTCGCCCAGGTGTTCCTCGAGCGGCGGCACCTCGGCCGTCAGGCTGGCGAACAGGAAGCCGCGGTATTCCGCGAAACGGGCCACCGGCTGGAGGTCGTGGCTGTCGTCGTCGAAGGCGGCGGGATAGTCGCCCTGGGCCTTGCCCTTGACGCCCAGGTTGCGCCCGTCGCTGCCGTAGGCCCAGCCGTGGTAGTGGCAGACATGGGTGCGGCGGTTGCCGCGCCGCTGGTGGCAGACCAGGGCGCCCTTGTGGCGACAGGAGTTGTGGAAGCAGCGCAGCGCGCCGTCCTGGCCGCGCATGACGACCAGCGGCTGGCGGCCGACGCTGGTCGTGAGGTAGTCCTGGGGATTGGGCACCTGGGAGGAATGGGCGACGAACACCCAGCCGCCGTGGAAGAAGCGGTCCATTTCCCGGGCGTAGACGTCGTCGCGGCGGAATACGTCGCGGTGGACGCGGAATACGCCGTCGGCGGGCCTGTCGTCGATAAGATGGGCAATGTCTGCCGGCATGGATCCCCCGAGGTGCGCGCCAGAATTCGATCTTGGATATTCGATCTTTGATCAAATCCTAGCAAGCGGATGACCACAATGACCACGAGGGTTTACCCGCGCCGGACCGCCGGAACAGCGGCGCCCCCGCACCGGCCCGCTGACCCGGCCGGGGTATCCTAAGGCATGCCCGCCACCGCTCCCGACCATTCCCGCTGCTTCATCGCCCTCGGCCCCGACGACTGCACACGCGCACGCCTGGCCGCGCTGGGCGCCAACCTGCCGCCGGCGCGCCTGCACCCCGCCGACCTGCACCTGACGATCGCTTTCCTGGGCGGCCTGACGCACGATCACGAAATCCGGCTGCGCGCGGCGCTGGCGCCCCTGGCGCGCGCCCTGCCCGTGCTGGACGGCGAGTCGCTGGAACTGTGGCCGCAGCCGGCGCGGCCCCGCGTGGCGGTGGCCAGCTTCTCGCTGCCCGCGCCACTGCGCCGGCTGGTCGAGGACACACAAACCATCGTGCGCGGCATGGGGCTGCCGGTGGAAGGCCGCCCCTTTCGCCCGCATGTGACGCTGGCCCGCTTCAAGGCCGGCCAGTCCATGCCGGACCTGCCGCGGCCCATGCCGGCGATTCCGCCGGCGCGCTTCGGCACGCTGGGCCTGTACGCCTCGGCGCCGGCCGGATCGGAGCTGCGCTATGCCACGCTGTTCCGGTTCGACCTGGCCTGACCTCCGGCGTCAGGCCTGCGCGCTGGGCAGGGGCGAGCTTTCCGAAAGGCGGATCATTTCCACCGCCAGCGCGGCCACCAGACGATCCCGCTGGCCACGGGCCGACGGCACGTTCCACAGGTCCTGGACCTCGTGCGGGTCGGCTTCCAGGTCGTAGAACTCACACACCGCCGGATCGTCCGACAACGTCAGCCGGTGGCGGCCATCGAACAGCGTGCGCACCTTGAAGCGACGCGGCCGTCCGAACGCGTATTGCAGCGGTTCGCTTTCAACCACGATGCCGGCGCGCTCCGGCGCCGGCGCGGCCTCGCCGCGGATCATCGGCAGCAGGTTCGCGCCCTGGATGCCGTTGAAGGGCGCCAGGCCGGCGCGCGCCAGGATGGTCTGCGCGATGTCTATCGTGCCCGCCACGTCGTCCACCACCGCGCCGCGCCGCTGCTCGGCCAGTTGCGGATCGTGCCAGATGAACGGGACCTGGGTCACGCTCCGATAGTGCATGACGCCCTTGAGCGCGATGCCGTGGTCGCCCATCATCTCGCCGTGGTCGGCGGTGAAGATGACCACGGTATCCTCGCGCAGCCCCAGTTCGTCCAGCCTGGCCAACACCCGGCCGATGCAGTCGTCGACCAGGCTGATCGAACCGTAGGTCAACGCGGTCACCTCGCGGCACTCGCGCTCATTCAAGGCGAAAGGCACGTAGGCCTCGCGCGAGGCGCCCGCGCGGGTGCGCTCGTGCACGGCCCGCAGCAGCGCCGGCATGTTCTCCTGGTGGAAAGACGGCGGCAGCGGAATGCCTGCCGGGTCGTACATGTCCCAGTACTTGCCGGGAGGCGTGAACGGGTGGTGCGGATCGGGGAACGAGCATTGGATGAAAAACGGCGCATCATCGTCCCGCCCCGCGTGCCGGGCCAGCCACTCGCAGGTCTGCTCGGCCACGTAGGTCGAGGGATACAGCTCCACCGGCATGCGTGTGCGCCAGGCCTGCGGCGAATCGTAGCGGTCGTCGGCGATGGCATTTTCGCGGCCGCGCAGGCTGTCGGGATCGGGATGGCGCTCGGCCAGCCAGCGCGCGTAGTCGCCCTGCACGCGGTCGCCGTGCATGGTGCACAGGCGCACGTCGTCGAAGCCGTAGAACGGCGTCTGCACATGGAAGGATGGATCGGCCTTCCAATAGGGCGTCCACTCGTTGTCGTAGTCGCGGCCGCGCCGGTGGTGCCGGTGCGCGTCCTTCATCGCCTCCGACGGCGGCGTGCCGCCGTTCAGGTTTTCCCAACCACGGATGGGCGGATTGTTGTAGCCGAAGTTCTGCAGGTGCGACTTGCCGATCAGCGCCGTCGCGTACCCCGCATCGCGCAGCAGCTCGACGAAGGTGACGTCCTCGCGCGACAGCGGGATGCCGTTGTGCAACACGCCGTGCAGCGAGGGCATCCGGCCGGTCATCAACGTCGCCCGGTTCGACATGCAGGTGGGACTGGCCACGTAGAACTGCGAGGCGCGCACGCCGGCGCGCGCCAGCGCGTCCAGGTTCGGCGTGCGCAGGATGGGGTTGCCGTAGCACCCCAGGTGATCGGCCCGCTGCTGGTCGGTCATGACCAGCAGGATGTTGGGCCGCTTGGAAACACGCGGGTTCATGCGATCAATCGGCCGAGATGTTGAATTCTTTGACGATCTTGCCGTAGCTGTCGTACTCGGCCTTGGCCATGCGGGCGAGATCTTCGGACGAACCGCCCAGCGGCACTTCCCACTGCTGCTTGAGCTTGGCGGCGGTGTCCGGCTGGCGCAGCACCGCGTTGAACTCCTGGTTCAGCTTTTCGACCACGGCGGGCGGCGTTCCCTTGGGCGCGAACACGCCGTACCAGGCGCCGGTCGCGGTGTTGGGATAGCCCTGCTCGGCCAGCGTAGGCAGGTCGGGCATCAGGGGTGAACGCTCCTTCTCGGCCATGCCCAGCGCCACCAGGCGTCCGGCGGCGATATGCTGCGCCACGACGCCGATACTGGCGTAGGTGATCTTCACGTGGCCGCCCAGCACGTCGGCGATCGCGGGCGCCACGCCCTTGTAGGGCACGTGCAGCATGTCCACGCCCGCGGACTTCTTGAACAGCTCGCCGGCGATATGCATGGGCGAACCGCTGCCCGGGGTGGCATAGGCGATTCCGGGCTGCTTCTTGAGCAGCGCGACCAGCTCCTTGGCGTTCTTCACGCCCAGCGACGGGTGGGCCACCATCATCATGGCGCCCTTGGACGGCGCCACGACGGGTACGAAATCGTTCAGCACATCCAGGTTGACGTTCGCGCTCTTGGGCAATACGTGGGGAGCGATCAGGAACGTATTGGGCGCGAACAACAGGGTGTAGCCGTCGGCCGGCGCGCGCGCGACCGCCGATGCGCCCATCATGCCGCTGACGCCCGGACGGTTCTCGACGATGATGGACTGGTGCATGCGCGCGGCGAGCTTCTCGCCCAGCATGCGGGCGCCGATGTCCGGTCCGCCGCCGGCGGGATAGCCGACGATGATGGTGATGGGCTTGGCCGGGAAATCATTCCCCTGCGCGTGCGCGGTCAGGGCGGCAAGCGGCAGACAGCCCAGGGCCAGGGCGAATTTGCGGAGCAATGCGAACATGGAGGCACCTATGAAAATGCGGGGCGGACGGCGCCGCGCGGGACGCCACGGGCGCCTCCGAACGCGGAGAAGCGCAGATTCTTCCCTGAAAACCCGCCAGCCTCCACCCCAATAACGCTTCATTAGGCCGCAATTCGTCCCGCCTGCCGATAAAATCGACAGGGCGCCATCGATGGAGGAAGACGTGGATGTATTGAGCGAGGTCCTGTCCGGCTGCCGGGCCGATAGCGCCACGACCGGCCGCTTCATCCTGCATGCCCCGTGGTCGCTGGAGTCCACGGGACTACAGGGCGCGATGTTCCGTATCGCCCAGGGCGCGCCCTACTGGATACAGCCCGCAGGCATGCCGCCCGTGCGGGTGCCCGCGGGCGACCTCGTCGTGCTGCCCCGCGGCGGCAGGCATACCATTTCGTCCGAGCCGGGACTCGCTCCGGTGCCCTTCGCCGACGTGCTGGCCGCCCACGGCATGCGCGAGCGCGGGGAAAAACCGCTGGTGTTCACGCATGGCGAAGGCGGCACGCCCACCGAGCTGTTCACCACCATCGTCGACTACGGCCCGGTGGGGCAGAACACCGTGCTGCGCTTCCTGCCCGGCCTCATCCACCTGCGCGAGGACGACGTGAACCTGGCCTCGTGCCTGGCGCCCACCATGCGCCTGTTCATCGAGGAAAGCCTGAACCGCCAGCCGGGCTGGAAGCTGTCGGCCGCGCGCATGGGCGACCTGCTGATGGTGCACGTGCTGCGCGCCTATCTGCTGCGGCACCGCGACACCGAACCGAACTGGCTGCGCGGCCTGGCCGACCCCAAGATCGCCCAGGCCATCATGCTGATGCACCGCTGGCCCGAAAAACCCTGGACCCTGCCCTGGCTGGCCGACGAAGTCTGCATGTCGCGCTCGCGCTTCAGCGCGCGCTTCCGGGAGCTGGTGGGCGTATCGCCGATCTCCTATCTGACGGCGCGCCGCATGGAGCGGGCCGCCGAACGGCTGCGGCTGGGATCGGTGCGGCTGGCCGACGTGGCCGAACTGGTCGGCTACGGCTCCGAAAAGATCTTCGCCCGCGCCTTCCGGCGCTGGGCAGGCGTGCCGCCCGGCGAATACGGACGGCGCGCCGGCTGAGTCCGTTCAGGGCTGCCGCTGGCGGACGATCAGCACGTCGCAGGGCGTGTGCTGGATCAATTTTTCCGCCACGCTGCCGATGGCCGTGCGCAGGATCCCCGTGCGGCCATGCGTGCCCACCACCAGCAGCTCGGCGGGATGGCGCGCCACGTAGTCGGGCAGCACATCCTCGGGCAGGCCATGCTCGATCTTCCATTCGACGTCGGGCCGGTTCAACAGCGCCGCGTTCCGTTTCATGAATTCGGCCACCTCGTTGTCGGCCCGCGCCCTGGCCTGTTCCACCACGGCCGCCTCGGCATGCGCGCCATGGGTGGAGAAAGCGTGGAACAGCAGCGGCCGCGCATCCGGGAACAGGCTCAGCGCCGCCTGCAAGGCCTGGCGCGCGCCCTCCGAGAAATCGACGGCGGCGACGAAATCGCGATAATCGTGATGCGGCCGTTCGCGCACGATCAGGATGGGCTGGGCGGCCTCGCGCGCCAGTTTCTCGACCGTGGTGCCGAGCAGCAGGCGGCCCAGGGTCTCGTCGCGGGCCACCCCGGTGACGATGAGATCGCAGTGGCGCGCCTCGGCCGTCTTGCGGATGACCTCGACCGCATGCCCCGTTTCCAGCACCAGCTCGGCCTGGACGTCTACGCTGCCCAGGCCGGCCCGGAAGCGCCGCTCGGCGGTATTTCGGTCGACCACCTGGCTGCGCCGGGCGGTCAGCACGTCGCCCAGCGACGTCTCGTGCACGCACACCGCGACCAGCCTGGCGCCGTGCTCGCGCGCCAATTGCACCGCCCGGTCCTGGGCGCGGTCGCAGCGCGCGCTCAGGTCGGTGGCGAGCAGGATGCAGCGCAGGTTTTCGGTGGAGGGTCCTTCCATGCTGATCTCCCTTGGCGAGGATCCGGAGGCGGGACGGGAAGGCCGTGGATCGCGCAGCCTCCCCGCCGGACCTACGATACCAACGGACGGCGGCCCTGCCAATCAGAACGAGAACGACGCGCGGGGGGCATCGCGCCCGGCCGCGGCGCACGCCTCGATGTAGCCGGCCAGCAGCCGCGCCGCCGCGGAAAGCGGCCGCCGGTCGTCATGGGCCAGCCACAACCCCATCGTCATCGGCGGCCCGCCGGGCGACAGTTCGGCCAGGAGTCCGGACTCGATGTCCCGGCGGACCGTCTTGGCCGGCACGCACCAGATGCCCACGCCCGCCGCCGTCAGCTCCCGCACCATGCCCGATTCGGTGGCGCGCGATGCCACCGGCGTGCCGGCGATGCCGGCCGCGCGCAGCATGTCGGCCATGTGGATCGAGAACCCGGAACGATGCGCGGCCCGCACGAATTTCTGCCGGGCCAGTTCCTGCGGCGACACTTCGCCGCGTCCGGCCAGGGGATGCGAGGGGGCGGCCACCAGGGCGAAGCGCTCGACACCGATGACCCGGCCCGCCACCCCCTCCTGCGGCCACCGGCTCAGGAAGCAGCCCAGGTCGGCGCTGCCGTCGCGGACTTGCGCGAGGACCTCGTCCAGCGTGCCGGCCACCATGGCCAGCTCGTATTCGGGATGTTCACGGGCGAAACCCGCCAGCGCGGGCGGCAGCACCGAATTGGCCACCGGCCGCTGGCAAGCCAGGACGATGCGCCGCTCGCCGGAGCGGCGGCCGCCGTCGAGGTCCTCGGACAGGCGCGCCGCGTCGTCCAGCATCGCGCGGGCATGGGCCAGCACGCGCTCGCCCGCCTCGGTCAGCTTGGGGCGCCGGCCACGCCGGCGCAGGAACAGCGCCGCCCCCGCCCGGCGCTCCAGGGCCTGGATATGCTGGCTGACCGACGGCTGGGCGATGTCCAATTGCTGGGCGGCGCCGGCGAAGCTGCCCGTCTCGGCAACGGCCACCAGCACTTCGAGTCCGCGCGGGGACAGGCTGATCATGCATCCTCCCATAGGTCATTGCCTATATCTCATATAGGGTGCCGGCCCGTTGCCCCGGGCCGCCTCCGCCGATGATACTGCCTGGCTTCCAAGGCGCCACGCACGCGCGCCGCACGATGACAGGAGACACCCATGAAACGTTTGCTGGCCCCCGCCGCGTTGGCCCTGGCGGCACTGCTGGCCTGCGGGACGCCCCACGCCCAGTCGCGCCCGGAATTTCCGTCCAAGGGCGTGCACATCGTCAACCCCTTCCCGCCCGGATCGCCGGTGGAATACATTGGCCGGCTCGTCGCGCAGAACCTGGAACAGGCCTGGGGCAAGTATGTCGTCGTCGAGAGCCGCTCCGGCGCCGGCGGCACCGTGGGCGCCAACTACGTGGCGAAGGCGGCGCCCGACGGCCATACGCTGCTGGTCACCACGGCATCGCCCATCTCCTTCGCCGCCGCGCTGTACGAAAAGCTGCCCTACGACCCGGTCAAGGACCTCGCGCCCGTCTGGGGCATCGTCACCCCCGGCCAGGTCGTGGTGGTCAACAGCCAGCTTCCCATCCGCACGCTGGCCGAACTCGTGGCCTACGCCAAGGCCAATCCCGGCAAGCTGTCGTACGCCTCGTCGGGCATCGGCACGGTGCAGCACTTCGGCGGCGAGCTGTTCCAGGCCCGCACCGGCACCAGGCTGGTCCACGTCCCCTACCGGGGCGGCGCCCCCGCCGCCACCGACCTGGCTGGCGGCCATGTACAGGTCATGTTCGACTCGCTCACCAACCAATTGCGGAATATCGAGTCGGGCAAGGTCAGGCCGCTGGCCATCCTGCGCTCGCGCCGCGACAGCAAGCTGCCCGACGTCCCCACCGCCGCCGAGGCCGGCGTGTCCGGCGTGGAAGTCGTCAACTGGATCAGCCTGTTCGCGCCGGCCGGCACGCCGGCGGACGTGCTGCGCACGCTGCGCCAGACGACGAAATCCGTCATGGCAGCGCCCGACAACGTCGCCAAGCTGACCGAGACCTTCGGCGAAGCGCAGGTGCTGGACGGCGAACAGTTGGCGCAGATGATCCCGACCGAAGCCCGCACCTACATCGAACTGGTCGAACGGGCCGGCATCCCCAAGCAATGACCGCGGCCCCGGCCGCCCCACGCAGGAATTCCGCATGAAAATCGTCCGCGTCGAAACCATCCTGCTGACCATCGCGCTCAATCGCGACTATGGCGGCAGCGTCTACAGCGTGCCCCGCAAGAACGCCATCATCACCCGCGTCCATACCGACGAGGGCCTGGTCGGCCATTGCGTGAACGGTGAAGGCAGCTTCGAGGTCCACCGCCAGGCCCGCGACATCGTCGACCAGGAACTGGCCCCGCTGCTGATCGGCCAGGACCCCACCGCCATCGAAACCCTGTGGTCCCGCATGTGGGCGGCCACTCATCGCGGCGGCCGCGACAAATGGTCGGCCGTGCGCGCCGTGGCCTGCGTGGACAGCGCGCTGTGGGACTTGCTGGGCAAGCGCGCGGGCCTGCCCCTCTATCAGCTGTGGGGCGGCGCGCGCCATGCGCTGCCCATCGTCGCCATCGGCGGCCAGTACCGCGACGGCTACGCGCCGCAGGACTACGGCGCCGAGATGGAGGAATACCGCGCGCTGGGCCTGGCCGGCTGCAAATTCAAGGTGGGCGGACGCGAGGTCGAGGAAGACCTGGCACGCACCCGGGCCGCGCGGCGGGCGGGCGGCGACGATTTCGTGCTGTTCGCCGATGCCAACCGCGCCTGGAGCCGCACCCAGGCCCTGGCCTTCTGCCGGCAGGCGGCGGACCTGGACCTGCGCTGGTTCGAAGAACCCTGCCACTGGGACGACGACCGGCGCGATCTCGCGCTGCTGCGCGCGCAGACGGGCATGCCCATCGCCGCCGGCCAGTCGGAGATCACCACGCAAGACTGCCGCGACCTGATGCTGGACGCCGCCATCGACGTCTGCAACCTGGACGCGAGCTGGGGCGGCGGCCCGACCGCCTGGCTGCGGGTGGCACGCATGGCCGCCTGCTTCGGGGTGCAGATGGGACACCACGGCGAACCCATGGTGGGCTCGCACCTGCTGGCCGCGGTGGAGAACGGGACCTACGTCGAAACCCACCACCCGGACCGCGACCCGATCTTCCACCAGATGGTACTCGGGCGGGGCCGGATAGAAAACGGGCACTACACCCTGCCCCAGGGGCCGGGCTGGGGCGTGGACTTCGATCCGGAATTCATCGAACGGTACCGGACGGATTAAGGCCCGGCCGGAGCCCCAGCCTTCCCGCCAGGCGCGCAAGATTGGCCCGGTCCATGCCCAACTCGCGCGCGGCCGCCGACCAGTTGTCCCCGTGGCGGCGCAGGGCCGCGCCGATCAGGCCGCGCTGATAGCTCTCCACCGCCAGCTTCAGCGGCTGCACGGGAGCGCCGCGGGCGGGGGCCGGGTCGTCGTACGCGGGAGCGGGCGGGCCGGCGCCCCTCTCCTCCAACCCCAGGTCCGCCACCGTCAGCGTCAGGATGGCCGGCCGCCTGGCCTGCCGGGACAATGCTTTCAACGCGCTGCGGCTGATCAGGTGTTCCAGCTCGCGCACGTTGCCCGGCCAGTCGTAGGCCAACAGGGCCGCCTGCGCCTCGGCGGCCAGGCGCAGATTGCGCAGCCCCAGACGAGAACGGTTTTCGTCCAGGAAGGCGCCACTTAGCAGCAGCACGTCTCGGCCCCGTTCGCGCAAGGGCGGCACCCGCAGGGGATAGACGCTCAGGCGGTGGTAGAGGTCCGCGCGAAAGCGCCCCTTGCGGACCTCCTCGGCCAGATCCCGGTTGGTCGCCGCGATCAGCCTCACGTCCACATGATGCTCGCGATCGGACCCCAGACGCTGCAACTGCCCGCTCTGCAACACGCGCAGCAGCTTGGCCTGCACCGCCAGCGGCAGCTCGCCCACTTCGTCCAGCAGCAGCGTACCGCCATCGGCCAGCTCGAATTTGCCTCGCCGGTCGCCCACCGCGCCCGAGAACGCCCCCTTGACGTGGCCGAACAGTTCGCTTTCCACCAAGGCTTCCGGCAGGGCCGCGCAATTGATGCCGACCAGCGGCCGCATCGCGCGCGGCGAAGCCGCATGCAGCGCCTGGGCCACCAGTTCCTTGCCGACTCCGGTCTCTCCCGTGACCAGCACGGTGAGATCGCTCGCGCCCACGGTGCGCACCTCGTCCAGCAACCGCCGGATGACGGCGCTGTGCCCGAGCAGCGGACGCGGCGCGGTTTCCGCCGCCGCCGCGCGATAGATTTCCGCGCGCTGGTGCTCGTCGCTGGCGCGCGAGGCAAGCTGTTGCAACCGGTCGGCCACGCTGACCGTCGCCGCCGCCAGGCTGGCGAAAGTCTGCAGGGCATCCAGGTCCTGCGCCGAGAAACGCTCGGCCTCCATCGCGTCCAGTGTCAGCAGGCCCCAGGGACGCTCGCCCACCCGCAGGACGCAGCCCAGGCAATCGTGCACCTCCAGTTGCTCGCCCTCCATCCCTTCGACCAGGCCATCATAGGGATCGGGCAGGCCGCTCCCCGCCGGGAAGCGCGTGGGGCCGTCGGATTCGAGCAGCAACTGGAAGCGGGGATGCTCGTCCACCCGGAAACGGCGACCCAGCGTATCGCTGCTCAGGCCATCGACGGCCAGCGGCACCAGCCATTCGCCATCGAGCCGCAGCAAGGCTGTTGCATCGCAAGGAACCAGGGTGCGCACGGCCTCCAGCAGGCGCCGGTAACGCTCCCCTTCCGCAAGGTCGCGCGCCAGGTCGTTCACCAGTGGAACAAGTGCGAGCAGCAAGGCGTTAGAAGTCATTTTGACTCACATAAGGTCATAAAGACACAAGCAAATGCCAAGTCATTATGACTCATGGCGAGAGCAAATGGCGCAGTGCCGCGAAATTGCGCCTGGCACGCATCTTGTAAGAGAGAAAGCGAAGGCCGTCCCGTCCCGGCCGGCCGCTCTTGCAGGAGATACCATGCTGTCCGCTCAACAACGAGCCATCATCAAGGCCACTGTCCCGCTGCTGGAAACCGGCGGCGAAGCCCTGACCACCCATTTCTATCGCCTGATGCTGGCCGAGTACCCGGAGGTGCGGCCCCTGTTCAACCAGGCTCACCAGGCCAGCGGCGACCAGCCCCGCGCGCTGGCCAACGGCGTGCTGGCCTATGCCCGCCACATCGACGACCTCACCCCCCTGGGCGGGCTGGTCGGCCGCATCGTGAACAAGCACGTCGGCCTGCAGATCCTGCCCGAGCACTATCCCATCGTCGGCGCCTGCCTGCTGCGCGCCATCCGCGAAGTGCTCGGTCCCGACGTCGCCACCGACGAAGTCATCGAAGCCTGGGGCGCCGCCTACCAGCAGTTGGCCACGCTGCTGATCGGCGCCGAGGAACAGTGCTACGCGACCCAGGAGAAGGCGGCCGGCGGCTGGCGCGGCGCGCGCGCCTTCCGTGTCGCCCGCAAGGCCCAGGAAAGCGCGGAGATCACTTCGTTCTACCTCGTGCCCGCCGACGGCGGCTCCCTGCTGGACTTCGAGCCCGGCCAGTACATCGGCCTGAAGCTGGTCGTCGACGGCGCCGAAGTCCGCCGCAACTATTCGCTGTCCGCGCCCCCCAACGGCCGCGAATACCGCATCAGCGTCAAGCGCCAGGGCGACGGCGTCGTCTCCAACCACCTCCATGACCGGATCGGCGAAGGCGACACGCTGGAACTCTTCCCGCCCTCGGGCAACTTCACGCTGCAGGCCAGCGACAAGCCGCTGGTGCTGATCAGCGGCGGCGTCGGCATCACGCCCACCCTGGCCATGCTGCAGGCCGCCCTGGGCGGCTCGCGCGCGATCCACTTCATCCACTGCGCCCGCAACCAGGCCGTCCACGCCTTCCGCGACTACGTGGATGCCGCCGCCGGCAAGTTCCCCCAGCTCAAGCGCTTCTATTGCTACGACGAACCCGGCGAAGCCCAGCGTCCCGATGCCATCGGCCTGCTGACCAAGGAACAACTGGCGCAGTGGCTGCCGCAGGACCGCGACGTCGACGTCTACTTCCTGGGTCCCAAACCCTTCATGCGCAACGTGCAGCGCTACCTGAAGGAACTTGGCGTGCCGGAGGCGCAGACGCGGTATGAGTTCTTCGGACCGGAGGCGATGGCTTAGGGCCGGCTGACGCAAGGCCGCGCTACGCGAAGAACTGCTTCATCTCCAGCCCGCGGATGATCTGCGCGGTCGCCTCCGCCAGCGGAGGCAGCGGGCCGCTGGACGGCGTGGCCAGGGTCAGGTTGTTCATGATGACCGGCTCGACGATGGACGAAAAGGCCAGGAAATCCTGGCCCGCCATGTCGCTCAGCGCCGAACGCGGGATGATGGTGAACATGCCTTCCTTGGCCATGGTCTCCAGGATGGTGTGCACCACGTCCACCTCGGCCACCACGTCCAGCGTCACGTTCACTTCGCGGCAGGTGCGATCCACCAGCGCGCGGATGGTATTGGGCGCGCTGGGCAGCACCAGTGGATAGCGGCCCAGGTCCCGCGCGCGCACGCGCGGCGGCGGCGCGGGCCGGCAGGCCTTGCCATAGACCAGCACCAGGTCCTCGCGGTAGATGGACTCGAACCGCAGCAGGGACGAGGACGGCGGATCGTACAGCAGCGCCAGGTCCACCCTGCCCTTGACCAGCCACTCGTTCATCTCGGAACTCAGGCCTTCAGCCAGCGTCAGCGCGGCATCGGGATGCTGGCGGCGGAACGACTGCACGATGTCCGGCGCCATCCGCCGCGCGACGCGATGCGGCATGCCCAGGCGCACTTTGTCCTGCGACGCGGCGCGAAAGGCGCGCATGTCCTGCCGCGCGTGCTGGGCCATGGCATCGAGGCTCTTGGCATGCTCCAGGAACCGCAGCCCGGCCTCGGTGGGCTCCACGCCCCGGCCGGTGCGCACCAGCAGGTGGTGGCGCAGCTCGGCTTCGAGCAACTGGATCTGCCGGCTGAGCGACGGCTGCGAAACGCCCAGCACCTCGCCCGCGCGGGACAGGCTGCGCATTTCGCAGACGACGATGAAGTAGCGGATTTGCCGAAGGTCCATGGATGCAATGGTATACGTTTTTCCTATATCAGAAGTCAGCGATGGCGCATTGCTCGGCCCCGGGGGCTTGCGCATGATGCGGGGTTGACGTTCACCACGACCCCGCCATGCCCGACTGCGCTCCTCCCCTTGCCGAGATCACGCCTCCCGCCGATTCCCTGCCGGCGCGCGCCTGCGACACCCACTTCCATGTTTTCGGCCCCGCCGACGTCTTCCCCTACGCCGACGACCGCCCCTACACCCCGCCCGACGCGCCCTTCGAACGGCTGCGCGACCTGCACCGGCGGCTGGGATTCGAACGCGGCGTCATCGTGCATCCGGGCTGCCATGGCCATGACCTGTCGGTCACGCTCGATGCGCTGGATCGCGGCGCCGGCCAATACCGGGCGGTGGCGCTGCTGGACCCGGCCGCCGACGAAGCCCGTATCGCCGAACTCGACCGGCGCGGCGTGCGCGGCGTGCGCTTCAACTTCGTGGCCCACCTGGCCAACGCCGGCTGGGACGAACTGGCGCGTATCGTGCCCCGCATCGCCCCTTTCGGCTGGCACGTCTGCATCCATTCGGACCAGGCCTCGCTCGAAGGCCTGCTGCCCAGGCTCAGGACGCTGCCCGTGCCGTTCGTGATCGACCACATGGGACGCGTAGCGGCCGCGGAGGGCACGCAGGGCGCGGCCTTCCGCGCCCTGCTCGCGCTGCGCGACCACCCCGGCGCCTGGGTGAAGATTTCCGGACTGGACCGCACGTCCAGCAGCGGCAAGCGGCCGTTCCAGGACGCCGAGCCCCTGGTGTCGGCGCTGCTGGACGCCATGCCCGAGCGCCTGCTGTGGGGCACGGACTGGCCGCATCCGAACGTGCGCGGCGACATGCCGGACGACGGCGAGCTGCTGAACACCTTCCTGCGGCTGTGCCCCGATGCCGCCACGCGCCAGCGCATCCTCGCGGACAACCCGCACGAGCTGTTCCGGTTCGCGCAATGACGCGGCGCGTGCCCCCCCTTCGCCCAGAACATCAGGAGACCCAAGCATGCCTAGGCTGAATCCCCCCGACGTCGAACAGATGTCCGAACACCAGCGCCGTGTCTACGACGCCATCGCCTCGGGCCCGCGCGGCAAGGTGCGCGGACCGCTGGCGATCTGGCTGCACCGCCCTGGCCTGGCCGAACACGCCCAGGCGCTGGGCCAGTATTGCCGCTACGACTCCAGCCTGCCGCCGCGCCTGTCCGAACTGGCCATCCTGACCATGGCCGCGCTGTGGCGCGCGCCTTTCGAATGGTGGGCCCACCATCCCATCGCCCTGAAGGCGGGGCTGGACGCGGACGTGGCCGAGCAGATCCGCGCCGGCGCCACCCCCGTGTTCGCCCAGCGCGACGAGTCGGTCGTCTACCTCTTCGTGCGCGAACTGGTGGAAACGCGGCGGGTCCCGGACGCGCTCTACCAGGAAGCCATCGAGGTCCTGGGCAAGGACGGCGTCGTCGACCTGGTCGGCATGGCCGGCTACTACACCCTGATCTCGATGACGCTGAGCGTCTTCGACATCCCCACGCCCGACGGCAGCACCGTCGAATTCGGGCGTTGATGCCTTTTCAACCCTCACCACGGACGAGATACCCATCATGACTGGCCGCCTGCAAGGCAAGATAGCGATCGTCACCGGCGCGGGCAGCGTCGGCCCCGGCTGGGGCAACGGCCGCGCCATCGCCTACCGTTTCGCGCAGGAAGGCGCGCGTGTGTTCGCGGTGGACCGCGACCCCGCGGCCATGGAAGAAACCGTGGCCCGCGTACGCGAGATCGGCGGCGAGATCGCCATCTGGCGCTGCGACGTCACCTCGTCGGACGAGGTTCGGGACATGGTGCGCGCCTGCGTCGACACCTGGGGCGGCGTGGACATCCTGGTCAACAACGTGGGCGGCTCGCGCAAGGGCGGCCCGGTGGACCTGGACGAAGCGGCCTGGGACGCGCAGATCGACTTCAACCTGAAAAGCGTCTACCTGGGCTGCCGCCACGTGCTGCCGCTGATGGAAGAACAGGGCGGCGGCGCCATCGTCAACATCGCCTCGACCTCGGGCACGCGCTGGACCGGCTCGGCCCAGGTCGGCTATTCCAGCGCGAAGGCCGGCGTCATCCAGTTGTCGCGCGTCGTGGCGCTGGAATACGCCAAGAAGAACATCCGCTGCAACACCGTCGTTCCGGGCCAGATGCACACCCCCATGGTCGAAGTCCGGCTGGCCGGGCAGCGCGCGGGCGGCGACATCGAAAAACTGCTGGCCCAACGCCAGTCGCGCATCCCCCTGCCGTTCATGGGCGACGGCCTGGATACCGCCAACGCCGCGCTGTTCCTGGCGTCCAGCGAGGCCCGCTTCATCACCGCCACCGAAATCGTGGTCGACGGAGGCATGAGTGCTCGCTGCGACTGACGCACCCGTGCGCTATCCCGATCCCGCCGTCATCGCGCTGGATCCTCGCTTCGAGAAACTGGTGCTGCCGCTGGCGGCCGTCGAGCGCCTCGCCACGGGATGCCGCTGGGCCGAAGGGCCGGCCTGGTTCGGCGACGGCCGCTACCTGCTGTGGAGCGACGTGCCCAACGACCGCATCATGCGCTGGGACGAAATCACCGGCCAGACGCACGTGTGGCGGCCGGTATCCGGCCATGCGAACGGCAACACGCGCGACCGCCAGGGACGCCTCGTCACCTGCGAACACCAGGGGCGCCGCGTCAGCCGCACCGAACACGACGGCCGCATCACCGTGCTGGCCGACCGCTACCAGGGCAAGCGCCTGAATTCGCCCAACGACATCGTCGTGAAATCCGACGGCTCGATCTGGTTCACCGATCCGCCCTTCGGCATCATCGGCTACTACCAGGGCGAGAAGGCAGAACAGGAACTACCCGCCGCCATCTATCGCATCGACCCGCACAGCGGCGCGGTCGACCTGGTCTGCGACTCGGTCAGCGGCCCCAACGGCCTGGCCTTCTCGCCGGACGAGAAACAGCTGTACGTGATCGAATCGCGCGCCCGCCCCCGCAACGTCCTGGTGTTCGACGTCTCCGACGACGGCCGGCGGCTGGGCCCGCAACGCGTGCTGTTCGACGCCGCCGACGGCACTCCGGACGGCTTCCGCGTGGACGTCGAAGGCAACCTCTGGTGCGGCTGGGGCATGGGCACGCCGGAGCTGGACGGCGTCCGTGTCTACTCGCCCCGGGGGGAACTCCTGGGCCGCATCGCCTTGCCCGAACGCTGCGCGAATCTCTGTTTTGGCGGCAAGCATCGCAACCGCCTGTTCATGGCGTCCTGCACGTCGATCTACTCGTTGTTCGTCAATACCCAGGGCGCCCCCGGCGGCTGATTGCCCGCACCCTGTTTTCCAAAACGATAAAGGAGAACACCATGTTCCATCCGGCCCGTTTCCACGCCATCGCGCCGCTCGCCGCGGCCCTCCTCGGCCTGGCCGCCTTTGGCGCCCAGGCCCAGTCCGTCACCAGCATCGTCGTCGCCTTCCCGCCCGGCGGCCCCGCCGACTCGCTTGCGCGCGTCGTCGCCACCCAGCTCGAAAAAGAGCTCAAGCAGACCGTCGTCATCGAGAACAAGCCGGGCGGCAACGGCGCCATCGCCGCCAGCCAGGTGGCCCGCTCACGGCCCGACGGCCACACGCTGTTCCTGAGCTCGGTGGGCGCGATCTCGATCAACCCCGCCCTGTACCCCAAGCTGATCTACGATCCCATCAAGGACTTCGCGCCGGTCTCGCTGCTGGTCTCCACGCCTGAGGTGCTGGTCGTCGGCCCGGGCAGCGCCAGCAAGACCGCCAGGGACTTCGTCGCCAACGCCAAGTCGGCCAAGGGCGCGACGATGGCCTCGTCTGGCGTGGGCAGCATGCCGCACATGGCCATCGTGCAGCTCAAGCTGTCGACCAAGGCCAACATCCTGCACGTCCCCTACAAGGGCGCGGCGCCCGCCATCACCGACACCATAGGCGGGCAGGTCGACGGCTTCATCGGCGACATCTCGGGCCTGATGTCCAACATCAAGGCGAACAAGGTCAAGGCGCTCGCCATCGCCGCGCCCAGGCGCTCACCCCTGCTGCCCGAGGTCCCGACCTTCGACGAACTGGGCGTGCCCAACGTCTACGCCAACAACTGGTACGGCCTGTACGCGCCCAAGGACACCCCGGCCGACAAGGTCGCCGCGCTGAACGCCGCGGTACGCAAGGTCCTCGGCTCGCCGGAACTGAAGGCCTATGCCGAATCGAGCGGGGTCGAACTCTCGCCCACCACGCCCAAGGAGTTCGACGAACTGGGCCGCAAGGACGCCAAGAAGTGGGGCGACCTGATCCGGGCGGAAGGGATCAAGGCCGACGAGTAAAGCGGCCGCTTGCCGGCCGGCCACGGCCCACGTATCGTTGCTCCGCATCGGGCAAGGAGACGTGGGATGAAAATACGAAGGGCATGGCGCATGCTGGCCTGGGATGGCTGCCTGGCCGCCAGCGCGGCCGCCGCCGGACCGCAGGCGGTCGAAACGGAACCGGGCCCGGGCGCGCGCGCCGTCCGGGTCGTCGGCCAGCCCGGTGACTCACCCGCCGCGCTGCGCGCCCGCCTCGACCAGCGCCTGGACGAACTGTGCCAGGGCCGGGTCTACGCCGTGGCCTATGAGCAAGGACAGTCCGTGCGGCAGTGGTACGCGGCGGGCGGCTCGACCATGATGGCCGCGCCCGATGCCGTCGTTCCCTATGTCGATGCGCAGGCGGTGTGCGACGGGCTGCGGGACTGAGCGGCCTTACACGCGCTTACACCCCCACCCCGCGCTCCGCGAAAGAATCCTGAAACGGCGGGTCCAACCACCGGATCCCTGGGAGCAGGCATGGCCGTACACGACCCCGCGATGCTCGGCATCGCTTCCAACCGCTTCGGACTGGGCGGGCGTCCCGATGACAAGGCGCCCGCCGACGCCAGGCAATGGCTGCTGGACCAGCTCGGCCGCTACGAGCCTCGTCCGCCCGCCTGGGATCCCCTGCCATCCTCGGGCGACCTGGTCCGGGACGTCGTCGCCCGTCAGCGCGAAATACGTGACACACCGTCCGACCGGCAGGCCGCCGTCCGTGGCGCCCTGCGCAAGGCGCAGCGCCAGCACTACCTGGACGCCGTCGACATGCGCGCGCTGTCGGCGCTGGATACGCCCACGCCCTTCGTCGAACGCCTGGTGCATTTCTGGGCCAACCACTTCGCCGTCTCGGTCGAAAACCCCACGGTCGCGATGCTGGCGGGCAGCTTCGAGGCCGAGGCCATCCGCCCGCACGTACTCGGCCGTTTCGAGGACATGGTGATGGCGGTGGAGCGTCACCCGGCGATGCTGCTCTTCCTGAACCAGAACGCCTCGATCGGCCCGGGCAGCGTGGCGGCGGCCCGGGCCGCGCGGCGCAATCCGGCGCAGCAGCGCGGGCTGAACGAGAACCTGGCGCGCGAGATCATGGAACTGCACACGCTGGGCGTGCGCAGCGGCTATGGCCAGGAGGACGTCACGGAGTTCGCGCGCGCCCTGACGGGCTGGTCGGTGGCCGGCCTGGGCGCGCCCGACACGCCCGGGCGCGGCGTCGAGCTGGACGAAGGCACGGGCTACGCCTTCCACGCCGAACGCCACGAACCCGGCTCCCGCACCGTGCTCGGCCGCCGCTATGGCGAAGCCGGGCAAGAGCAGGCCGCCGCCATCATCCGCGATTTCGCGCGGGCCGATGCCACCGCCCGCCACGTGGCCACCAAGCTCGCCCGCCACTTCGTGGCCGACAGCCCACCGCCCGCGGTCGTCGATCGGCTGGCCCGGGCCTATCGCGACCACGACGGCGAACTCAAGCCGGTCTACGAGGCGCTGGCCGCGTCCCCGGAAGCCTGGCGCGCCCCGTCCGCCAAGTTCAAGACGCCGTGGGAATGGCTGCTGTCCTCGCTGCGCGGACTCGGCCGCACCGACCTGCAAGGCGTACGGGTGGCGGCCCTGATGCAGCAACTGGGCCAGCCGCTGTGGCGTCCCGGCTCGCCCGCCGGCTATGACGACGTGGCAGGCGGTTGGGCCGCCCCCGACGCACTGATGCGGCGTGTGGAGCTGGCGGGCCGCCTGGCGAGCCTGCCGGACGCCGGCCTGGACGCTCGCCGGCTGGCGCCCCGGCTACTGCCCGGGCTGCTGGGCGAAGCCACCGCCACGGCCGTGTCTCGCGCCGAATCCGGCCGCACCGCGCTGGCGCTGCTGCTGGTGTCGCCCGAGTTCCTGAGGAGATGACACCATGACCCTGGCCTATCCCCGGCGCCGCTGGCTCAGGCAGGCCACGCTTGCCACGGCCGCCGCCGTATTTGCACCGCGCATGCTGTTCGCGCGGGCCGAGACCGACCGGCGCTTCATCTTCATCATCCAGCGCGGCGCGGCGGACGGCCTGAACACCGTGATTCCCTACGCGGACCCCGCCTACGCCACGCTGCGGCGCGAACTGGCCATCGACCCCGCGCAGGCGATACGGCTGGACGGCAGCTTCGCGCTGCATCCCTCGCTCGCCACCACCGGCGAACTCTACCGGTCCGGGCAGGCGCTGTTCCTGCATGCCGTCGCGTCGCCCTATCGGGAACGTTCGCACTTCGACGGCCAGAACGTCCTGGAGACTGGCGGCGCCCGGCCCTACCAGCGCAAGGACGGATGGCTGAACCGGCTGCTGGGCATGCTGCCCGGCCAGAAGGACGCCGAAGCGATCGCCTTGGCACCGACCGTTCCACTGGCGCTGCGCGGCGAAGGCCGGGTCGCGTCGTATGCGCCGTCCGCCCTGCCCCCGCCGTCGGACGACCTGCTGCTGCGCGTGCAGCAGTTGTACGAACCCGATGCCCAGTTGCACGCGCTGTGGGACGCGGCCATGGAAGCGCGCGACATGGCGGGACCCGGCCGGACCCGGCAGAATCCCGCCGAACTGGGCAAGCTGGCCGCCACATTCCTGAAGCGCCCCGACGGCCCGCGTATCGCCATGGTGGAAACCGGCGGCTGGGACACCCACGCCGGCCAGAACACCCGCCTGGCGGCGCAGTTGAAAAACCTCGACGCGTTGCTGGCCGCCCTGAAGGAACACCTGGGTGGCGCCTGGGACCAGACCGTCGTCCTGGTCGCCACCGAATTCGGCCGCACCGCCGCCGCCAACGGCACCGGCGGCACCGACCACGGCACGGGATCCGCGGCCATGCTCGTCGGAGGCGCGGTCCGGGGCGGCCGCGTCATCGCCGACTGGCCGGGGCTGGACCAGGCTCATCTGCTGGAAGCGCGCGACCTGCGGCCGACCCTGGGACTGCCCGCGCTGATCGCCGCCACCGCCGCCGAATGCTTCGCGCTGGATCCGGGGCTTGCCCTGCGAACGCTGTACCCCGGGCAGACGGCGGCGGGAAGGCTGCCGGAACTGCTGACGAGCTGACGCCCGATGCCCCAGGACCGCCCCCTCCCCTTCGCGCCGCCCCGCCGGCAGGCCGCCGCGCCTCGCAACTCGCTGCTGTGGATCTTCGAGCCGCTGGAACGGGACGCCGGCTACTCCAGCAAGCGCATGTTCGGCTGCCTCGCCGCCTACCTGGACGACCTGCTGTGCCTCGTGGCGGCGGACCGGGGCGACCCGTGGAACGGCCTGCTGGTGTGCACGTCCAGGGACCGGCACGCCGCGCTCATGGCCGACGAGCCCGCGCTGCGGCCTCATGCGGTGCTGGGCAAATGGCTGTACCTGCCCCAGGACCATCCCGAGTTCGAAACCGTCGCGGCCAGGCTGGCGAGGCGCGCGCTGGAACGCGACCCGCGCCTGGGCGTCGCGCCCCGGCCGCGTGCCCCGCGGGCCAGGCGCAGCGCCGTCGGTTGACCGTCACGACAGCGGAGGCAACCGTCGGCTCACCGGGCATTCCTGCGTACCGGCATCGCCGCGGTCGCGCGGCAGGCAGACGAGCACCAGCAGAGAAAACGCCCCGGCACAGATGAAGGCATGGCCATAGCCGCCGCCGGCCGAGACGAACACCGCGAACAACGTCGGCGCCACGATATTGGTCAGGTTGACCAGGATGCTGGATCCCGCGGCGGTTTCCGAAATCATGTGCGGCGGCGACCGGCGTGCCACTTCGGCGATCTGCACGCCATTCCAGCTCGCGGCCGAACACCCCGCGATGAACGCGAGCAAGAGGGCCGCCCACAGCGGCCACTCCGGACTGGTCAGCCCCAGCAGCGCGGTCGTCACCGCCGAAAGCACGGCCGCGATCGACAACACCGCGGTAGCCGACCGCAGATGGTCGGACAGCCAGCCCAGTGCGATGCGGCCGATCACGCCGCCCGCCTGCATCACGGCGAACACCATCCCGGCCCGCCCGAGGGAATAACCCAGGCCGTCCACCAGATAGACCACGGTGAACGTGAACCAGCAACTCTGGGACACGGCGAACAAGCTGCCCACGATGGAGATCTGCAGCAGGCCGCGGTTGTTCATCAGCGATGCCAAAGGCACGCCCAGGGTACGCAACGAGCGCCACGTCGGCCTCGGGAAGGCCCGTCCGGTTCTCGCGGGGATCTCATCCAGGCCGGCGCTCAGCCTCCAGGTCAGCACGATGGGCAGCAACACCACCACCGCGCAGGCCAGCAGCGCCATGCGCCAGCCCGCCAGCGCCACCACCACGGGCACGAGCAGCCCGGCCATCACGCCTCCCAGGGGCACCCCGGCCTGCTTGATCGAGAACATCAGATTGCGCTTGCCCGGCGGCGAAAATCTTTGCAGGACTTCGCTGCCGGCCGGATTGGCGGCACCATTGCTCAAGCCCATGGCAAAACATGCGGCCAGCGCCACGCCCAGGCTGGGATACAGCAGGAACGCCAGGCAGACCGCGCCCAACGACAACGTCAGCTGCAAGGTGCGCATTCCGCCGATCTGCTTGAACAATGCGGAGCCTGCGAGCAGGATGGCCAATCCGCCCATCGAATTGCTCGCGGTCAGGTAGCCGATGGAACTGCCGCTCCAGCCGAACTCCACGGACATGGCCGGCGCGACGATGGGGATGAGGCGGGTCAGGAACGACGAAATGGTCTGCAGAATGCAAATGGCCACTACTGGCATCAGCCAGGCCGGTGCGGTGCTTGTCATCGAGTCTCTTGCGTCACGCGTGCGGGAGATACAGGGGAAAGGACTCGCCCGTCCACCCCGGTGATCCGGTGTTTGCTTTTCTTTTCATAATACCGCCAAGGACTCAGCCAGTCTCCGGGTATAATGGTGGGTTGCCCAATTGCCGCAAACAGGGCAACGTGGCCCATCACCGGGTCACTGACTTCTTCGCCAGACCCATTTAGGAGCGAGCAGTTTGCCCAAGGAAGATTTGATCGAAATGCGTGGCGTGGTCAACGAGGTCCTGCCTGACTCACGATTCCGGGTCACGCTGGAAAACGGCTTCGAGATCACCGCGTACTCCGGCGGAAAGATGCGCAAGTTCAACATCCGCGTACTCGCGGGTGACGACGTCACGCTCGAAATGTCCCCCTACGACATGACCAAAGGCCGCATCACGTTCCGCCATATCGCGGGGCGCCCTGCCGCCACCCCCGGCCCCAAGCCCCGGAGGAAGTGACAGCGGCGCAAGCCGCCCAATTGAAAACAGCTCCCGAAGGAGCTGTTGGCTTTCAATCGGCCTGCTTACGCAAGCTCAGAGCACTTTGATCTTGGTCGCAGCCGGGCCTTTCGCGCCCTGGCCAGCGATGAAGCTCACGCGCTGGTTCTCTTCGAGGGAGCGATGGCCGCTGCCCTGGATTTCCGAAAAGTGCGCGAAAAGGTCCTTTCCGCCCGAATCCGGCATGATGAAGCCGAAGCCCTTCTCAGAGTTGAACCACTTGACGACGCCTGTTTGTTCCATGTCATTTCCTTGGGGATAAAAAACGGATTTCCCGTCAACTCACGACACTCAAGGAAGAAATTGGAACGACGAAGACCGCTATCGTGGACTTTGACTGAACTAGATTACGACTCTTGAAGGCCGTGGCTGGCGGACTATGGACTGAAAAGCGCAATAAGTCAAATGGCCTTGTCAGGCAGCTTTCCATCCAGGGAGACAAGGCGGTGGTGCCGGTGAAAGGAATCGAACCCTCGACCTTCTCATTACAAGTGAGCTGCTCTACCAACTGAGCTACACCGGCAGGAGGCGGGATTGTAATGGAAATCGTCGGCGGTCATGCCGGCGCGGCGGCCGCCACCCGCGCCGGATCGCTGGACCAAGCGCTCCACGAGCCCGCGTACAGCGCCGCCTTCACGCCCAGGTCCTGCACGGCGGCGATCCAGTAGGCGGCCGCCACGCCCGATCCGCAGTAGGCCACCAGCGGCCGCCCGTCATCGTCGAACAGCCCGAGCTTGCGCGCCAGGGCCTCGCGCTGGGCGAAGGGCAGCAGGCGGCCGTCCGCATCCTGCCAGATGCCTGCCGGGCTGCTGACCGCGCCCGGCAGGTGGGCTGGCTGTTTGCCATCTCCCGCATAGGCCGCCGCCGCGCGCGCGTCGAACAGGCGGTATGCGGAAAGATCGGCGGCGATGGCCTCGGTATCGATGGCCGCCAGTTCAGGCACGGCCGTTTGCGCGGGCGGCGGCGCCGCGCCCCCGCTACGGGCGGCCCACGCGCCCAGGCCGCCGTCCAGGATGCGGACACGCGGCAGTCCGGCCCAGGTCAGCACCCACCACGCGCGCGCGGCGGCGGAGCCATTGGCGGCGTCATAGACGACGATGTCGCCGTCCGGGTCCAGGTCCGCCTCGGCCGTCCAGCGCCGGACCGCCTCCGGCGACGGCAGGGGCAGGCGGCCGCGGGCGGGATCGCCGGGATCGGCGTAGTGCGCGGGCAGCGCGGTGCCGATGGACCCTGGAATCGGTTCCGCCGGCAGCGGACCGCCATCGGGGGCGACGTAGACCACGGCCACGCCTCCCGAGGCCAGGGCCGTCGCCAGGGCATCGGCGGAGATGAAGGGAAAAACCGTATGGGAAGCGGGAAGCACGGCGCTCATGGAGATTCCTTGTGACAGATCAGCGTTTGGTTTGCAGGAGGTCCCGGCCCGCCGACGGCGGCATCGCGAGCGTCATGGCCGCGCTGCCCAGGGCGACCGCGCCCAGGACGAGATAAACCCAGGAATAGGCGGCCCCGCCCGTACCGATCGCCGTCCCGCTCTTGAGCAGCAGGGCGGCCACGGCCACGCCCATGGCCACCGTCAGGTTCTGGATGGACAGGAAGAAACTGGTGGCGGCGGCCAGCCGGGACCGGGCCACGTCGGCATACGCCAGCGTGCCGTAGGCGTTCATCTGCAGCGAACGCGCCCAGCCGAAACCGAACAGTGCCGCCGCGTACACGACCAGCGCCTCGCGCGGCGGGATCCATCCGGCCGCCGCCAGGCAGCCCGCCGCCAGCGCGCCATGCAGGAACAACCCCTTGCGGTATCCGGTCCGGCGCAGGATCTTGCCGCTGAAGAATTTCATCGCGAAGCCTCCCACGGCCGGTATGAGCACCACCAGTCCCGCCTCCAGCGGACTGTAGCCGTCGCGCTGCTGCAAGGTCACCGGCAGCAGGAAGGGTACGCCGCCCACGGCGATGCGGAAGACCGAACCGCTCGCCATCGCATCGCGGAAGCTGCGCAGCGCCAGCAGGTCCAGGGCCAACACCGGATCGGCGACCCGCCGCGCGTGCCGGACATAGGCCGCCACCAGCAGCACGCCGGCCACCAGCGCCGCCACGGCCGGCCCTGTCCGGACATGGGCCTCGGCCAGCGCCATCAGCCCCCACATCAGGCAGGCGAAGCCGGCACCGCTCAGCAGCGTGCCGCGCAGGTCGAACGCGCCCTCGCCCCTGCCCTCGGTCGCGGGCAGGAAGCGCCGGACCAGCCATAGCGCGCCCAGGCACAGCGGCACGTTGATCCAGAATATCCAGCGCCATCCCACATAGGTCGTCAGGAGACCTCCCAGGAACGGCCCCACCATGGGCGCGATCATGGCAAGCAGGATCACCAGGGCCATCGCCTCGACGAGTTCATGCCTGGCGGCGGTCCGCAGCACGATCAGCCGGCCGACGGGCGCCATCAAGGCGCCCGCCATGCCCTGGACGAAGCGCAGCACGACCAGGACGAGGGCATTGGGCGCGAAACCGCAGGCGATGGAACTGGCCAGGAACAGCCAGATCGCGCCGGCGAACACCCGCTTGTCCCCATGGCGTTCGGCCAGCCGGCCGCTCAGCGGGATCAGGATGGTCAGCCCGAGCAGGTAGGCGGTGATGGTCGCGCTGAGCGTGACCGTGTCCGAGTTCAGGTCCGCCGCCATGGCGGGCAGCGCCGACGCCACGCTGGTCGCGTCGAGCTGTTCGACGAAGAAAATGGACGAAACGATCCACGCGGTGCGCCGGGTCTGCGGCGACAGGCGTTCGGGCGGCGCGGTCCCGGCGGTGGCGGCCGGCGGCATCAGGCCACCCGGCGCACGCCGGCCACGCCGGCATCCGCCTCCGCATCGCCCGCGATCAGGCCTCGCAGCGACTGCCGGACCGCTTGCCGCTGGGCCGGCGTCTCCCATTGCGCGCGCAGGAACTCGCCCGCCACCCGCCCCGGCCGGTCGAAGACCAGGACACGATCGGCCATGGACAGCGCCTCCTCCAGCGAATGCGTGATCTGCAGGACCGTCTGGCCATGCGCCTTGGCGATGCGCTGGAAATCGGCGCGCAGCGCGGCGGCGGTGACTTCGTCCAGCGCGCCGAAAGCCTCGTCGGCGATCATGACCTCGGGCCGGGTGATCAGCGCCCGCGCCAGCGCCACCCGCTGGCGCATGCCGCCCGACAACTGCTGGGGATACGCATGCTCGTGCCCGGCCAGGCCGACCTTGTGCAACAGCCCGACGGCCTGCGCCTCGGTGCCCGGCGAACGCGTGCGCAGGATTTCGAGCGGCACGAGCACATTCTCGAGCGCGGTGCGCCATGGCAGCAGGCGATCGGTCTGGAATACGCAGCCTATGCGGCCGCGCAGGCGATTGAAGTCGCGCAGGGGATCGACGCCCAACACCCGCACGCGACCGCCAGACGCCTCTGTCAGGCCGAGGATCAGATTGACCGCCGTCGACTTGCCGCAGCCCGTGCGGCCGACGATGCAGACATGCTCGCCGGCGGCAATGGAAAAGCTCAGCCCGGCGATGGCTGGCGGACGGCTCTTGCCGAATCGTTTCTCGACCTGGACGAACGCGATGGTCTCAGGCATGGCCGCGCACTCCGTCATGGCCGCGATACGACAGGAACCGCCGTTCGAAGCCGCTCAGCACCTGATTGCTCAGAATGACGAAAACCACCAGCACGGCCGTCCAGACGATGGTCTGATCCATGCGGAACATCTCCTGCGATACGCGCAGTTGGTGGCCGACGCCGGTGATCCCGCCCAGCAGCTCGGCCATGATGGTGACGCGGGTGGCATTGCCGATGTTGATACGCCAGACCGTCAGCAACGACGGCAGGACCGCCGGCCACCACAGGATGCGGGCCCGCTGCCACGGCGTCGGCCGCATGGACTGCACCAGATCCACCCAGTCGCGCGGGATGCCACGCAAGGCGTCGCGGGCCTGGTAGAAGAACGCGGGCAGCGCCGAGGTGACCACCACGAAAGCGATGCGCGCCTCGGCATCGCGGAACCAGAGGATGGCGAAGATGACCCAGCACAGGGAAGGGATGCCCTGCTTGAGTTCGACCAGCGGCACCAGGAAACGCTCGACATGGACGTTGCCGGCCACGGCCGCCCCGAGCAGGGACGACACCAGGAACGACGCCAGCAGGTACGCCCAGATACGTCCATACGTGATGGCGAGGGCGGACCATCCTTCCGGCGAGGCCAGCAGGTCGCCCGCGGTGGCCGCGATCTGCGACAGCGAGGGGAAAAACATGGGAGTCGAATGATGCGACGCCCACTCCCACGCCCCCAGCATCAGCGCAATGGCAAGCGCCCCCTCCCACGGCACGGACGGCCAGGACGGCAGCCCCGCGCCGCGCCGCCGCGCCGGCTCGTGGTGATCCGCGAGGCTACTCATTCCTGCCTTCCACGTCGAAGGCCGAGACCAGCGAATCGAGCTCGGCATCCGTCAGCGGGCGTGGCAACTGGCCGCCCTCGGGCAGCAGCTTCTGCGTCAGCAGCGCCACCGTCTTGATGTGACGGCGCAGGGGCTCGATGCGGGTCAGGTCGCGATAACGCTCCAGCACGCCTTGCAGCGCCTGCACCTCGACCTGGGCATCCTTGGACACCAGGCGGGCGGCCTCGGCCGGCTTCTGCCGGATGAAGTCGGCCGCTTCCTTGTTGGCCGCGTAGAACTTTCGTATCAGGGCCTGGTTGGATGCCTGGGCGATCCACGGCGAGGCGACCCCCAACGTGATGGACGGGACGAAGTCCGTGCCCGAGGCCTTCTGCCAGACAGCCTGGTCGAACACCGGCAGCGAATGCAGCGCCCCCTTGCCCTGGGCAACCGCGGCGGCGCCCTCGGTGGGATTGACCAGCAGCGCGTCGATGCGCCCGAGCTGCAACTCGGCCAGGCCGGCCGCGCCGCGCGCGCTCGATGACTTGATCGTGACCTTGCCCAGGTCCACGCCGCGGGCCTGCAGGAACCACCTGGACAGCGCCCAGCTCCCCGTGATGGTGTCGGTCTGCACCACCTTGCCCTGGAGTTGCCGGATGTCCGTGATCCCCGGATCGCGGATGACGATGTCGGACTCGAAGTTGAAGATGTTCCACAGCAAGGTGAAATCGGCGCCTTGCTGCTTGAAGCGGCTGACGGCGGCAATCGCGGCGCAGAAGCAGACCGGGTCCCTGCCGGTGGCGAAATCCGTGTAGGCCACATTGGAAGGCTTGGGTGTCACGGTCAGTTCGAACCCGTGCTTGCGGTCCAGCCCCAGCCGCTGGATCAGCACCGGAATCCATATGCTTTGCGAGGGCGGCGAGAACACCGTGACCGCCAGCTTGGGCAGCGGTTCGGCCGCCTGGGCGACAGATGCCGCGGCATTCACCGCCAGCCCCACGGCAAGTGCAACGCCGATTTTCCGGAACAGCTTTTTCATGTTGCTCATCTTGTTCAATCCAGCACCGCGCGATGCAGCACGCGGCCTTGTCCCGCGTAGTTGAAAATGCCCCGATGCTGGACGATGCGGTTGTCCCAGATCAGCGCCGCGCCGGTTTCCCACCGATACTCGGTGCAGACCTCGGGCGATTTGATGAACTCGAACACGATGCCCAGCAGATGGTCGCTGACCAGCCGGGGCACGCCCAGCACCCGCTGCGCGTAGAGTTCGCAGGCAAAAAGCTGGCGGGCGCCGGTTTCGGGGTGTACCCGCACCAGCGGCACTTCCAGCGGCGGCGTATCGAGCCGTGCCCGCGCCAGGCGCTCCGGATCCGCATAGGACATCGACACCAGCCCCATCTGGTCGGCGTTGTGCAGGATGGTCAGGGTATCCAGGTAGGCCGCGAACCGGGGATCGAGCAGCCGGTAGGCCGCCGTCGCGTTCGAAAACAAGGTTCCGCCGCCGTGCCGGGGCGCCTCTACGGCGTACAAGGCGGTGAATTTCTGCGGGTGCTCTCGATAGGCCTGGTCGATATGCCAGATGTAGTTGGTGCGCGTTTTCTTGCGCGCCGAATCGATGGCGTTGGCCTCGCCCCCCACGCGCGGCGCCTGGGGATTGCCGGCGAACCGCGGCGCGCCGAACAGCGCGGCGAACGGCTCGAAATCGCCAGCCGCGACCGAGCCCGGCTCGAAGGACAAGAAACCGTATTCCAGCAGGGAACGGTACAGGAAGGCCTGGACCTCGTCGGGCGTGCGGACATCCGGCTGGAAGCGGAAGCCTCGGACCACGCCCCCCACGATGGGGGAATAAGGCTGGATGCGGATCTCCCCCAGGCTCGCTTCGTCGTAGCGATAGAGCTCGGGGTCAAGAATGCGGGGCTGGTGCAGCTCGGTATCCGCGGGCCGATGTTGCGGCTTGAGCAATGCGTTCATCGTCATTCGTCTCGGGAAAGAGAACCAGAATAACGATCGGCGCGGCGGCCGCTAACGAATGTTTCCGAGTTTGGTTATGCGTCGCGTGGAGCGGGGAAGCGCGACGGGGCGCGAGCCCCGTCGGCGGTGAAAACGACTTACTTGATGATGGTCAGCTTCGGCCGGCCGCGGTCCGGACCGCCCGGCGGGGCGGGATCCGTATCGTCGGGCTTGCCGTCGACGGCAGGCGCATCGCCCGCCGGCACGGCGGACAATTGCGGACGGATTGCCGAAACGTTCTCTTGCGGTTCGACGGTGGCCGCGTCGTCGACCACCGGGCTGTCGGGCGCGACGCCCGCGTCCGACAAGGCGGGTGGCCCCGCCTCGAAGGCCATGCCATGTCCGGTTTCGCGTGCATAGATGGCCGTGACCGCATCCATGGGAACGGAAATCTGCCGCGCCACGCCGCCGAAGCGCGCCTGGAACTCGATGAACTCGTTCCCCAGTTGCAGCTTGTGGGTGGCCAGCCGACCGACGTTCAGGACGATTTCGCCGTTCGTGACGTGCTCGCGCGGCACCACCACCCGCTCGTCCACCGTCACGGCGATGTGGGGCGTATAACCGTTGTCGGTGCACCACTCGTGCAGGGCACGGATCAGGTACGGCTTGGTGGAGATTTCGCTCATGGTTGCACCCTTGGCGCCGCGCGATGCCGGCTGGTGATCCGTGCGCCCCGCATCAGCGACGCATGACCTTTTCGGACGGCGTCAGCGCCTCGATGTACGCCGGCCGCGAGAAGATGCGTTCGGCATACTTCTGCAGGGGCGCGGCGTTCTTCGGCAGCTCGATGCCATAGTGGTCCAGGCGCCAGAGCAGCGGCGCGATCGCCACGTCCAGCATCGAGAACTCTTCGCCAAGCATAAACTTGTTTTTCAGGAAGATAGGCGCGAGCTGCGAAAGCCGGTCGCGGATCTGCTGGCGCGCCTGGTCGAGCGCCTTCTCGTCGGCGCGGCTTTCCCGTGCTTCCAGCGTGCCGACGTGCACGAACAGTTCCTTCTCGAAATTGAACAGGAACAGCCGCGCGCGGGCGCGCATCACCGGATCGGCGGGCATCAGCTGCGGATGCGGAAAACGCTCGTCGATGTACTCGTTGATGATGTTCGACTCGTACAGCACCAGATCGCGCTCGACCAGGATGGGCACCTGGCCGTACGGGTTCATGACGGCGATGTCCTCGGGCTTGTTGTAGAGGTCGACATCGCGGATTTCGAAATCCATGCCCTTTTCGAACAACACGAAACGGCAGCGTTGGGAAAACGGACACGTGGTTCCGGAGTAAAGCACCATCATGACGGGGCCTCCGAGAGAGTATGTAAAAACGTTAAAGGGCCAGCCATCCAAAAGGATGCTGGCCCCGGACAGGTAGTTCGAGAACTACTTGACGTCCTTCCAGTACACGGCGTTCAGTCGCCAGGTGATGACCGTGAAGAAAGCCAGGAAAATCAGCACCCACACCCCCAGGCGTACGCGATGTTGCTGCACGGGCTCGGCCATCCACGACATGAACGCGACCAGATCGGCAACGTCGTTGTCGTACGCTTGCACCCGGGCCGCATCCTTGGCCGCGAAACGTGTTTCCATCGTTTCGTGGCCGTGGTAATCGGCAACCGGCTCGTGCTTGACGGTGGCAGCGCCGTTCACGTCGTAAACCGTCGTGACACGCTCCCAACCGTGTTCGCCTTCGCCCCGGTGCATGGCGACGGTGGTGAGTTCGCGCGGCCCCTGGCGCTCCCACATGGCATGAGGCATGCCCACGTTGGGAAACACCAGGTTGTTCCAGCCCGTGGGCCGGGTATCGTCGCGGTAGAACGTACGCAGGTAGGTGTAGAGGTAATCGGCGCCCGACGGTCCGGCATTGACGGATTTCGCCCGGGCAATGACCGACAGGTCGGGAGGCGCGGCGCCGAACCATTCCTTCGCCTCTTTGGCGGTCATGGCAACGGTCATCATGTCGCCGACTTTGCCGTCCGTGAACAGGAGGTTGTCCTTGATCTGTTCGTCGGTCAGGCCGATGTCCTTGAGCCGATTGTACCGCATGGACGAAGCGGCATGGCAGTTGAGGCAATAGTTGACGAACAGTTTGGCCCCGTTTTGCAGGGCCGGCAGGTCGTTCAGGCGCGCGGGCGCCTTCTCCAGGTGATACCCGCCTTCGGCTGCCTGCACCCCAGTGCAGGCCAGCATCAGAATCAGTAGACCGAGCAGCTTCTTCATCGTGATATCCGTAGTCTGTCAGGCCGGCGCAGCCGCCGCCGGCCTGGTGAGCATCCTCAGTGGGCGGAGAAAGTGACGCGTTCGGGCACAGGCTTGAACGTGCCGCGCCGGCTCCAGAACGGCATCAACAGGAAGAAGCCGAGGTAGAGAACGGTACCGACCTGCGAAATGAGGTTGAAGACCTCGGTAGGCGCTTGCGTTCCCAGGTAGCCCAGCACCAGGAAGTTGACGATGAAGATGCCATAGATCCACTTGTGCCAGCCGGGACGGTAGCGGATGGACTTGACAGGCGAATGGTCGAGCCAGGGCAGGAAGAACAGGATGACCACCGCGCCGCCCATCGTGAGCACGCCCCAGAACTTGGCGTCCCAGACGCGCAGCAGGATGGCGATCGCCAGCAGCACCACGGTGATGGCGATCTTGGCGACGCCGCCGACGCGGCTCTTGAACAGGAACCACGCGGCCGCCACGACCGCGGCGAACGCCAGCACCCAGGTGAAGTCGTCGGTGCAGGCACGCAGCATCGAGTAGAACGGCGTGAAGTACCAGACCGGCGCGATGTGCGGCGGGGTCTTCAACGGGTCGGCCGGGATGAAGTTGTTGTACTCCAGGAAGTAGCCGCCCATCTCCGGCGCGAAGAACACGATCGCGCTGAAGATCATCAGGAAGATGGCCACGCCGAACAGGTCGTGCACGGAGTAGTAGGGATGGAACGGAATGCCGTCGAGCGGAATGCCGTTGGCGTCCTTCTTCTCCTTGATCTCGACGCCGTCGGGATTGTTGGAGCCGACTTCGTGCAGCGCGATGACGTGCGCCACGACCAGGCCCAGCAGCACCAGGGGTACGGCGATGACGTGGAACGAGAAGAAGCGGTTCAGGGTCGCGTCGGAGACGACGTAGTCGCCCCGTATCAGGATCGCCAGGTCGGGGCCGACGAACGGGATGGCCGAGAACAGATTCACGATCACCTGGGCGCCCCAGTACGACATCTGGCCCCAGGGCAGCAGGTAGCCCATGAAGGCCTCGGCCATCAGGCACAGAAAGATCGCGACGCCGAAGATCCAGACCAGTTCGCGCGGCTTGCGGTACGAGCCGTAGAACAGCCCGCGCAGCATGTGCAGGTACACCACGACGAAGAACATCGAGGCGCCGGTGGAGTGCATGTAGCGGACGAGCCAGCCCCACGGCACTTCCCGCATGATGTATTCGACCGACTGGAACGCGCGTTCGGCGTCGGGCTTGTAGTGCATGACCAGGAAAATCCCGGTCACGATCTGGATGACCAGCACCAGGAGCGCCAGCGAACCGAAGAAATACCAGAAATTGAAATTCTTCGGTGCGTAGTACTCGGACAGGTGCGCTTTCCAGGTCGAGGTGAGCGGAAAGCGGGCGTCGATCCAGCCCAGAAGGCCCGTTGTCTCGACATTCTTCTCGCCAGCCATGGCTGCTGCTCCTTTTGCTCGGCGGGTTCGGCGCTGCACTGCTTGGTGCCGCAACGCCGACGTGTTTCTATGGCTACGTTTGACAGGAGGACGCGGCTATCGCCTCCCCCGCTGCGAATGACTGACGCTCAGGCCTTGTTGTTCTTGTCGACACCGACCACGATCTTGGTATCGGACAGGAACTCGTAGGGAGGAATCGTCAGGTTGTCGGGCGACGGCTTGTTCTTGTACACCCGGCCGGCCATGTCGAACGTCGAGCCATGGCAGGGGCACAGGAAGCCGCCATGCCAATCGGCCGGCAGGCTGGGCTGGGGCCCGGTGGCGAACCGGGCGGTGGGCGAGCACCCGAGGTGCGGACAGATGCCGACGGCGACAAGGTACTCCGGCTTGATCGAGCGGTACTCGTTGCGCGCGTACTCGGGCGTGATTTCGTCGGGATTGCGCTGGGAGTTGGGGTCGGCGAGCTGGTCGTCGACTTCCTTCAGCGTGGCAAGCTGTTCCGGCGTGCGGTGGATGATCCAGACCGGCTTGCCGCGCCACTCGACGGTGCGCATTTCACCGGGCTGCATGCCTCCAATATCGACCTCCACCGGAGCTCCCGCCGCCTTCGCCCGTTCGGACGGGGCGAACGTGCTGACGAAAGGAACGGCCACGCCTACAGCGGCGACTCCCCCCACAGCACAGGTGGTGCCGACCCAAAACCGGCGGTCGGCGTCTACCACTTTGTCCTGACTCATTGATTGACCCTCAAGATTACTTCTTCTCTTAGCACTTGAAAGCAGATTGGCGCTCTTGGCGGACCGGCGCCTTATAGTAACCTTCGAGTATAACGCAATGCCTACAGGCCCCGACAGACTTCGTAGCACATTCGCCATCGCACTATTACGGCCGAAGTTCCCGCGGCGCGAAAAAATAAGGGATACTTTCGCGCAACAACAAACGGGAGGTGGTCCATGAGCATCATGAAGGAATTCCGCGATTTCGCGATGCGCGGCAATGTCGTCGACCTCGCGGTCGGTGTGATCATCGGTGCGGCGTTCGGCAAGATCGTCGACTCCCTGGTCAAAGACATCGTCATGCCGATCGTCAACGTCATCCTGGGCGGCAACGTCGATTTCAGCAACAAGTTCATCGTACTCCGGGCGCCAGCCGACTACGCCGGCCCGCAGACGTACGACGCCCTCAGCAAGGCCGGCGCCACCCTGCTCGGGTGGGGTAATTTCCTGACCATTCTGATCAACTTCGTGTTGCTGGCTTTCGTCATCTTCTGGATGGTCAAGGCCATGAACCGCGCCCAGGCCCGCTTCACCAAAGAAGCCCCGCCTCCCGCGCCCGCGCCGACACCGGAAGACGTCGAACTGTTGCGTGAGATCCGCGATCTGCTGAAGAGGTAAGCCAAGAGGTAGCCCCCCCTACGCCCTTCGGGCGCCCCCCAGGGGGCGAAACCGGCGGACTGGCAAAGCCAGATCCGCGGTTTCCTGGGTCTAGTACGGTTTTCTTGGATAGAAACACTGTTGCTACCGCTGGCTGCCAGCGATAGCAACAGTGCCACACCCCAAGAAACTGGAACTAGACCCAGGATGCGGTGGATCCGGCTCCGCCGGTCCACCCGCATCGCCCCCTTGAGGGGGCGCCCGAAGGGCATGGGGGGTGGGTTTCCCTTCCGGTCCACCCGCATCGCCCCCTTGAGGGGGCCCGCGTCAGCGGGTAGGGGGTGGGCTTCCCTTTAGACGGGGTTGTCGATGTCGATGAAATCCACCCGGACACCGAAGCGGTCGGCGATGGCCTGGCCCAGGGCCTGGACGCCGTAGCGTTCGGTGGCGTGGTGGCCGGCGGCCAGGAAGGCGGAGCCGGTTTCGCGGGCGAGGTGGACGGTGGGTTCGGAGATCTCGCCGGTGATGTAGGTCTGGGCGCCGGCGTCGATGGCGTCCTGGAGCATGCCTTGGGCGGCGCCGGTACACCAGGCGACGCGGCCCACGGGGCGGGCGGGGTCGCCGATCAGCATGGGTTCGCGCCGCAGGCGCTGGGCGATGCGGGCCGCCAGGTCGCCCACCGTGGCGACGCCGGGGGCCTGGCCGAGCCAGATCAGGCCATCATGGCCGGCGGTCTGGGGCACGCCCTCCACCAGGTGGGGGGCCAGGCCCAGCACCTCGGCCAGTTGTGCGTTGTTGCCCCACCGGGGGTGGGCATCCAGGGGAAGATGGTAGGCGAACAGGTTCAGGTCATGGCCCAGGACCAGCGACAAACGGGTGCGCCGGGTGCCCCGCACGCGGGGATCCTCGTTTTTCCAGAACCAGCCGTGGTGGACCAGGAGGCCGTCGGCCCCGGCGTCGATGGCGTGCCGGATGGCGGCCTCGGAGGCGGTAACGGCGGCGATAATATGCCGGACCACGGGCCGGCCCTCGACCTGCAGGCCGTTCGGGCAGTAGTCGCGGAACCGGGCGACCTGCAGTTCGGCGGCCAGCCAGGATGCGAGTTCCTCGGCGCTGACGCCACCCGCTGGTGCATGGGTTTGCGCTGAGGCTCGCTCGCCTGCGATCATTGTCAATCTCCTAAGCTAGGGAAAAGTATTTTGCACATGCGCCGACTATGGCTGATCTTTGCCCAGACCACCACCGTCTGTCTGGCCATTTTATTCATCGTCGCCACCCTGCGCCCCGAATGGCTGCCACGCCGCGGGGGGCCGGGCAGCAATAACGCCATCGTCGTCCCGTTCTTCGAGGCCTCGCCCTCGTCGACCGGCGAAGGCGGCGCGACCGCGTCCTATGCGGCGGCCACCCACAAGGCGGCACCGGCGGTGGTGAACATCTTCACCAGCAAGGATACGCCCCAGCAGCCGGCCTATCCGTTCTCCGACGACCCCGTCTTCCGGCGCTTCTTCGGCGAACCCGACACCAACCCGGAGCCCGTCTCCAGCCTGGGGTCGGGCGTCATCGTCAGCCCCGAAGGCTACATCCTGACCAACAACCACGTGATCGAGGCCGCGGACGAGATCGAAGTGGCGCTGGCCGACGGCCGCAAAGGCAAGGCCACGCTGGTCGGCTCCGATCCCGAGACCGACCTGGCGGTGCTGAAACTGGCCTTGCCCAACCTGCCCTCGGTCACCTTCGGCCGCGCCGAGGACCTCCAGGTGGGCGATGTGGTCCTGGCCATCGGCAACCCGTTCGGCGTGGGCCAGACCACGACCATGGGCATCGTCTCGGCCCTGGGCCGCACCCACCTGGGCATCAACACCTTCGAGAACTTCATCCAGACCGACGCCGCCATCAACCCCGGCAACTCCGGGGGGGCGCTGATCGACGCCCAGGGCAACCTGGTCGGCATCAACACCGCCATCTATTCGCGCTCGGGCGGCTCGCTGGGCATAGGATTCGCGATCCCCGTCAGCACGGCGCGCCAGGTGATGGAGCAGTTGATCACGACCGGCACGGTCACCCGGGGCTATATCGGCGTCGAGCCGCAGGATCTCACGGCGGAACTGGCCGACGCCTTCAAGCTGTCGCGCAAGGAAGGCGTCATCATCGCCGGCGTGGTGCGCGGCGGGCCGGCGGCCAAGGCCGGCATACGCACGGGCGACATCGTCGTGTCGGTCGCGGACAAGACCATCCTGGACACCACCACGATGCTGAACGCCATCGCCCAGCTTCCGCCAGGCGAGAAGGTGGCCATCAAGATCGTCCGCGGCGGGCAGGAAATGGAAACCAGCGTGACCATCGGCACCCGGCCCAAGCCGCGGCGCGAGGCGCAGCAGCCCTGATCCCGACCGGGCGGGACCCTATTTCCTGCCCAGCCCCAGGTAGCTCTCGACCACGCGGGGATCGTCCGCCAGTTCGCGGGCCGGGCCGGCCAGCACCACCTGGCCGGTCTCCAGCACGTAGGCATAGTCGGCCGTCTGCAGGGCCGCGCGGGCGTTCTGCTCGACCAGCAGGATGGCCACGCCCCGGCGCCGCAGTTCGGCGATGATCTGGAAGATTTCCTTGACGATGCGCGGCGCGAGGCCCAGCGAGGGCTCGTCCAGCAACAGCAGACGGGGCTTGGCCATGAGGGCACGCCCCAGTGCCAGCATCTGGCGCTCGCCGCCCGACAAGGTGGCGGCCAACTGTTGGCGGCGCTCCTTGAGCCGCGGGAACAGGCCGTAGACTTCCTCCATCGACGCGGCCTGGTCGCGGTGGCCCGAGCGGTAGCGCTGGAAAGCCCCCAGCAGCAGATTGTCCTCGACGCTCATTTCACCGAACAGCTCGCGTTTCTCGGGCACGAGATTCAGGCCCGCGGCGACCATCTGTTCGATTTCCACGCGCCGCTGGGGCCGCCCGTCCAGGCTGATGGCGCCGCGCGCCGGCAGCAGCCCCATGATGGCCGACAGCAGGGTCGTCTTGCCCGCGCCGTTGGGACCGATCACCGTCACGATCGTACCCGCCGGCACCGCCAGGTCTATGCCATGCAGCGCCTCGACCTTGCCGTAGGACACGGACAGGCCCGAGACGTCGAGCAGCGGAGCGCCCATTGCCGCCGGACCCGTCATTCCACACCTCCCAGATACGCTTCCAGCACGCGCGGATCGCGCTGCACGTCCTCGGGCAGGCCCTCGGCGATCTTCTCGCCGAACTCCATCACCACCACGCGGTCGGCCAGGCCCATGACGAAGTCCATGTCGTGCTCGACCAGCAGGATGGCCATGCCCTCGGCCCGCAGCGCCTTCAGGGTATCGGACAGGGCCTGCTTTTCAAGGTAGCGCAGGCCGGCCGCCGGCTCGTCCAGCAGCAGCAGGCAGGGATCGGCGCACAGCGCGCGGGCGATTTCCAGCATCCGCTGCTTGCCCAGCGGCAGCGAGCCGGCCGCCACGTGCAGCGCGTCGCCCAGCCCCACCCGGCTCGCCTGCCGCGCCGCCTCGGCCAGCAACCGCGCCTCTTCATGGCGCTCCAGGTGCAGGCTGCCCAGCACCAGGCCCGACAGCAGCCCCGGCCGCTCGCGCAGATGGGCGCCCAGCGCGATGTTCTCGATCACGGTCATCTGCGGCAGCAGGCGCACGTGCTGGAACGTGCGGCCCATGCCCAGCGCGGCGATCTCGCGCGAGGGCCGGCCGGTCACGTCCCGCCCGCGGAAGACCACCTTGCCCGAGGACGGATCGTCCACGCCGGACAGCAGGTTGAACATGGTGCTCTTGCCCGCGCCATTGGGGCCGATCAGGGCCAGCACCCCGCCGGCGGGGACGGTGAAGCTGATGTCGTTGTTGGCCACCAGCCCGCCGAAGCGCTTGGTCAGGCCCCGGGCTTCCAGCACGACCTCGCCGTGCGCCGGCTGGGCGCGCCGGGCCAGCGGCGGCGCCCTCTCGTCCACGGCGCGCCGCGCTTCGGCCAGCGGCAGGCAGCGCCGGGCCAGGCGGACGATCACGGGCCAGAGCCCATCCGGCGCGCGTTGCAGGGCGACCACGAGCAGGATGCCGAAGACGATGCTCTCGAAATTGCCCGAGGCGCCCAGCAGGCCCGGCAGCAGGTCCTGCAGCCATTGCTTGAGCATGGTGACCAGGCCGGCGCCGACCAGCGCGCCCCAGACCTGCCCCGCCCCGCCGATGACCGCCATGAACAGGTATTCGATGCCGATATGCAGGCCGAACGGCGTGGGGTTCACGAACCGCTGCATGTGGGCGTACAGCCAGCCCGAGACGCATGCCAGCAGGGCCGCGATCATGAAGATCGCGATGCGCGAGCGGGCGGTATCCACGCCCATGGACTCGGCCATCACCATGCCGCCCTTCAGCGCGCGGATGGCCCGGCCCTCCCGCGAGTCCAGCAGGTTGCTGACCAGCAGCATGGCCAGCAGCAGGATCGCCCAGATCAGCCAGAACAGGTGCCGGCCCTTGGACAGGTCCAGCCCGAAGACCGAGATGGGCGGCAGGCCGGACAGCCCGGTATGGCCGCCCAGGAAATCCAGCGTCCCGAACAGGAAGTACAGGCTCAGGCCCCAGGCGATGGTGCCCAGCGGCAGGTAGTGGCCGGACAGGCGCAGCGCGATGGCGCCCAGCACCCAGGCCGCCACGGCCGTGACCAGGAGCCCGGCCAGCAGCCCCAGCCAGGGCGATCCGCCCAGCCACGCAAAGGCGGGCGGCAGCGTCGCGATGGACAGCCAGGCACTGGTATAGGCGCCCAGGCCCACGAAGGCCGCCTGGCCGAACGAGGTCACGCCCCCCACGCCGGTCAGCAGCACCAGTCCCAGCGCCACCAGCGCGTACAGGCCGATGTAGTTCAGCAGCGTGACGGTGAACTCGGACATCCCGAACACGGCCGCGACGAGCAGGACGAGGCCGGCGCCAACGAACCAGATGGGCCGCAGCCGCATTATTCCTCCTCCACGTGACGCGAGGCGAGCGAGCGCCAGATCAGCACCGGGATGATCAGCGTGAACACGATGACTTCCTTGTAGGCGCTGGCCGCGAACGACGAGAAGGCCTCCAGCAGGCCCACCAGCACCGCGCCGGCGGCCGCCAGCGGATAACTGCCCAGGCCGGCGATGATGGCGGCGACGAAGCCCTTCAGGCCGATCAGGAAGCCGGTGTCGTAGTAGATGGTCGTGATCGGCGCGATGAGGATGCCCGAGAACGCGCCGATCAGGGCGCACAGCGTGAAGCTGAGCTTGCCGGCCAGGCTGGTCGGGATGCCCATCAGGCGGGCGCCGACCCGGTTCACCGCCGTGGCTCGCAAGGCCTTGCCGTACAGTGTCCGGCCGAACAGCACCGTCAGCGCCAGGATGAGGGCGATGGACGAGCCGACCACCCACAGCGTCTGCGCCGGGACCGGAATGCCGCCCAGCTCGATGCCGCCATCGGTGAAGGGCGAGGTGCGCGCCCCTTCGGCGCCGAAGAACAGCAGCCCCAGCCCCACCATGGCCACGTGCACCGCCACCGAGACGATCAGCAGCACCAGCACGCTGCTCTCGGCCACCGGCTGGAAGGCCAGGCGCCAGACCATGGGCCCGATCGGCCCCACGACCAGCAGCGCGAACAGGATCTGCGCGAGCAGCGGCATCTGCGGGAAATCGATAAGACGCGCCGCGGCGAAGATCAACGCGGGATAAAGCAGGTTCCAGCCGGCGGCCCGCGGAATGGCGCGCCAGTCCTGCCGCCGCCACGCGGTCCACAGCTCCACCAGCATGACGGCGCCGCCGCCCATGGCCAGCAGCCAGACCGTTCCCGGCAACTGGCCGGCCTGCAAGCCCGCCAGGGTCAGGGCGCCCCAGGCGACGAACTCGCCCTGGGGAATGAAGATCACGCGCGTGACCGTGAAGGCCAGCACCAGCGCCATTCCCAGCAACGCATAAATGGCGCCGTTGACGACGCCATCCTGGATCAGGAAAAGGGCGATCTGTAGATCCATGTCAGCTCCGCCGGACCGCCCCAAGAGGGTGACGAGAATTCAATGAGTGCAAGGATTGTTTTACGTCCGGAGCACAGCCAACCCAGCTACACCGGCGCTAGCTCGCCACCAGAAGAACAACTGGGAAAAACGCCGTCCTGGGCCTGCCTGGTGGTACCCCAGGATGCGGTGGATCCGGCTTTGCCGGTCCCCCCGCATCGCCCCCTTGAGGGGGCGCGCGTCAGCGCGTAGGGGGAGGGATCAACCTCCAGGTGCCGTTTTCGATGACGACCATGACACGGGAACGGTTGTCCAGGCCGACGTGGTCGGTGGCGCTCATGTTGAACACGCCGTGCGCGCCCGCCACGTTCTTGACGTTTTCCAGCGCGTCGCGCAGGGCCGCGCGGAACTCCGGCGTACCCGGCTGCGCCTTCTTGAGGGCAACGGGCACGGCCGCCTCGATCAGCTTGCCGGCATCCCAGGCATGGGCGCCGAAGGTGGACACCGACCCCTTGCCGTAGGCCGCCTCGTACTTCTGCACGTACTCGGTGGCCGAGGCCTTGACCGGATTGTCGGCCGGCAACTGGGCCGACACCAGCACCGGGCCCGCCGGCAGGAAAGTGCCTTCGATATCCTTGCCGCCCACGCGCAGGAAATCGTTGTTGGCGACGCCGTGGGTCTGGTAGTACTTGCCTCGGTAGCCGCGTTCCTTCAGCGTCTTCTGGGGCAGCGCGGCCGGGGTGCCGGCACCGGCGATCAGCACGGCGTCGGGCTTGGCGGCGATCATCTTCAGCACCTGGCCCGTCACGGACGTATCGGTGCGGTTATAGCGCTCGTTGGTCAGGACCTTGATGCCGGCGGCCTGGGCCGCCTTCGAGAATTCCTGGTACCAGCCCTCGCCGTAGGCGTCGGCAAAGCCGATGAAGGCGACCGACTGGATCTTCTGGCCCTGCATGTGCTCGACGATGGCCTTGGCCATCTCGGCATCGTTCTGCGGAGCCTTGAAGGCCCAACGCTTCTTGGCGTCCTGGGGCGTGACGATGACGGCCGACGCGGCCATGGAGACGACCGGGGTGCCGGACTCGGCGGCCACGTCGACCATCGCCAGCGAATTCGGCGTGATCGTGGAGCCGATCATCACGTCGACCTTGTCCTCGGTCACGAAGCGGCGGGCGTTCTTGACCGCCGTCGTGGTGTCGCTGGCGTCGTCCAGCACGATGTAGTTGACCTTCTGGCCCGCGATGGTCTTGGGCATCAGGGCGAAAGTGTTCTTTTCGGGAATACCGAGCGAGGCGGCAGGCCCGGTAGCGGAAACGTTGACGCCCACGGTGATATCGGCCTGCGCGGCGGCGGCGAAAACGCCAAGGCCCACGGCCAGGGCCAGCTTGCTCAAGGAAAACATGAACGTCCCCACTTTCTGCTTGTTCTGGAACCGAACCCCCGACCCGGCCGCGCGGACGGCGCCGGGGCACGAGGGGTTCAGACTTTTTCTATCGCGGTCGAATCCGAGTCCCGGCTCTTGACGAAACGGGCCGCCAACAGGCCCAGTTCGTAGAGCACGCATAAAGGTACCGCCAACAGGAACTGGCTGACAACATCCGGCGGCGTGACAACGGCCGCCAGCACGAACGCGCCGACGACGACGTAGCCGCGCGCCGCGGACAGCTTGGCCACCGTGGTCACCCCGGTCTTGACCAGCAGCACCACGGCCACCGGCACCTCGAAGGTCAGTCCGAAGGCCAGGAACATCGTCATGACGAAGTTCAGATAGGCCTCGATGTCCGGCGCGGGCGTGATGGACTGCGGCGCGAAGGTGGCGATGAAGTGGAAAACGGTCTTGAAGACCACGAAGTAGCAGAACGCCATGCCGGACAGGAACAGCAAGGTGCTGGACACGATCAGCGGCAGGGCCAGCCGCTTCTCGTGCTGGTAGAGGCCGGGCGCGACGAAGGCCCAGGCCTGGTAGAGCACGAAAGGCAGCGCGACGACGAAGGACGCCAGCAGCGTGACCTTGACCGGCACCATGAAGGGCGTGATCACGCCGGTGGCGATCATGCGCGTACCCGGTGGCAGGGTGGCCAGCATGGGCTGGGCCAGCACGTCATAGATGGCCGAGGCGCCGGGATAGAGGAACAGCACGATGAACACGGCCACGATGGCGACGATGGCCTTCAACAGGCGGTCGCGCAACTCCACCAGATGGGAGATGAAGCTGTCTTCCTGCGATACGTCTTTGTCAGTCACGTTCTTTCGCGTACCGTCGAAGCCTCGGCCGGCTGGCCGGCGGCGGGTTGATTGGCGGACGACGGCAGCGGGTCCGACGGAAACAGCGAGCCCTGGGCGAGGTCTTGTTCGGACGGGGCTTCCTGCACGGCGGCCGGAGGGGCGGCCGGCCCCGCGGCGGGCGCGTCAGCCATGGGCGAGGCGGCGGCCCTTTCGGCAACCGGCGCGTCCAGCGCGGCCGGCTCGGCGGCGGTGCCCGGCTCCTGTGTCCCCGCCGCGGCGTCCTTGACGTCGCGGGCGGCCCCCTCGACGGTCTGCTGGACCTCGTTGAGTCCCTTGTGCAGTTCCTCCACGTTGGTCTTGACCGTGGTCTCGAGCGAACGGGCGGCGTCTTCCATTTCCTTGCGCAGGTTGCGCAATTCCTCGAGCTCCATCTCGCTGCGGATGTCGCTTTTCACGTCATTGACGTAACGCTGCGCCCGGCCCAGCAGATGGCCGATGGTGCGCGCCACCTTGGGCAGCCGCTCGGGGCCGATGACGATGAGCGCCACCACGCCTATGGTGAGAAGCTCGGTAAAGCTGACGTCGAACATTCAGCGCCTGTGGGAAGCCCACCCCAGGCGGTCTCCGACCGCTCCCCTCAAGGGGCGGCACTGGCGGACCGGCAAAGCCGGATCCGCGGTGCCCTCGGATGGGCAGGTTGTTGGCATAGCGCGCAGCGCCTTCGTATTGATCATGGATCCTGGAGGGAGGTCCTGTCAGGTCCGTTCTTTTTCTTTGGCCTCGACGTCGATGGTATCGGCGGAGACGCGCTTGGGGTCGGCGGAGGTGGTTTCCGAATTGGAGGCCGCGGCGTCGCCGCCTTCCTTCATGCCTTCCTTGAATCCCTTCACGGCGCCGCCCAGGTCTTGCCCGAGGTTCTTCAGTTTCTTGGTGCCGAAGATCAGAACCACGATCACCAGGACAACCAGCCAGTGCCAAATGCTAAAGCTACCCATTACATGCTCCACGCCTTGCGGCGGAAAATCGTCCAGTCAATCCGGGCGAAGCGCCCGGCTCAGTCGCGCTTCCAGGGGCGGGGGCCGCCTATCACGTGGTAGTGCAGGTGCGGCACCTCCTGTCCACCGTCCGCGCCATTGTTGGCGACCAGACGGAACCCCCCTTCCGGGCCGGGGCGGCAGCCCTCTTCGAGCGCCAGGCGGGGAATCAGAACCTGCATTCTACCCAACAGCGGTACGTCGCTCGCGGCCACGTCCTGCAGCGACGGAACGTGCCGCTTGGGGATGACCAGGAAGTGTACCGGCGCGATGGGATGGATGTCGTGGAAAGCGAAGATTTCGTCGTCTTCGTAGACCTTGCGCGAGGGGATCTCCCCGCGCGCGATCTTGCAGAAAATACAGTTGTCACTCATCTCGTTGTTTCGTGGCGTTGCCGGCTCGGGCGGCTTTTTCATCCAAACCCGACAGGCCTTCGCGCCGCGCGAGCTCGGCGACGACCTGTTCGGGACGCAAACCGTAATACTCCAGCATGACGAGGCAATGAAACCAGAGATCGGCGGTCTCGTAAATGATCTTTTCCGGCACGCCGTCCTTGGCCGCCATCACGGTCTCGGTGGCTTCCTCGCCGATCTTCTTCAGGATGCCGTCCGGGCCCTTGCTGAGCAGCCGGGCCACGTAGGACGTCTCGGGCGAGCCGCCCCGGTCGGGCCGGCGGCTGGCGATGGTGTCGGCCAGTTGCGCCAGGAAATCGTTCATTTGTAGATGCTCTCCGGATCCTTCAGGACCGGGTCGGTCTCGACCCAGCGCGCGCCGCCTTCGGTTTCCAGGCGGCGGTAGAAGCAGCGCTCGCGGCCGGTATGGCAGGCGATCCCGCCCACCTGCTCGACCCGCAGCAGCACCACGTCACCGTCGCAGTCGAGCCGGATCTCGCGCACACGCTGGACGTGGCCGGATTCCTCGCCCTTGCGCCACAGGCGGTTGCGCGAGCGCGACCAATAGGTGGCGTTGCCGGTGCGCAGGGTCTCGCGCAGCGATTCGCGGTTCAGGAAGGCGAACATGATGACCTTGTCGGTCGTGACGTCCTGCGCGATGCCGGGCACCAGGCCGTGATCGTCGTAGACGATGGCGTCCAGCCAGGCTTCCTGGCCGGCGGACAGGGTCTCGGGTACGGTATCCATCAGTCGTCCAGCCTCATGCGTATGCCGCGCTCGGCCATGAAGCGCTTGGCCTCCTGCACCGTGTGCTGCCCGTAGTGGAAGATGCTGGCGGCCAGCACCGCATCGGCATGGCCCTCGGTGATGCCGTCCGCCAGGTCCTTCAGCGAACCGACGCCGCCGGAGGCGATGACGGGGATGGCCACGGCGTCGGACACCGCGCGCGTGAGCGCCAGGTCGAAGCCCGACCGGGTGCCGTCGCGGTCCATGCTGGTCAGCAGGATCTCGCCCGCGCCGTACTCGGCCATCTTGCTCGCCCATTGGACGGCATCCAGCCCGGTGGCATTGCGCCCGCCATGCGTGAAGACTTCCCAGCGCGGCGCCTCGCCCTCGCCCGATACCCGCTTGGCGTCGATGGCCACCACGATGCACTGGGCGCCGTAGCGGCCGGAGGCCTCGCGCACCAGGTCGGGATTGGTCACGGCCGAGGTGTTGATGCCCACCTTGTCGGCGCCCGCGTTCAACAGCCGGCGCACATCCGCCACCTGCCGCACGCCGCCGCCCACCGTCAGCGGAATGAACACCTGCGAGGCCACCTGCTCGATCACGGACAGGATGATGTCGCGCTGGTCGCTCGACGCCGTGATGTCCAGGAACGTGATCTCGTCCGCGCCCTGGTCGTCATACCGGCGCGCGATCTCCACCGGATCCCCGGCATCGACCAGATTCACGAAATTGATCCCCTTGACGACACGACCAGCAGTCACATCCAAACAAGGGATAATACGACGCGTCAACATCACAGAATTCCAAAAAACACGCGTTGCCGGGCGCAGAATCCCTCCGCCCAGCCACTACGATACGCCCATTCCCCAAGAACGCAGCCCACCTTGGGCACCGCGGTTGTTCCCCCAGGATGCGGTGGATCCGGCTCCGCCGGTCCACCCGCATCGCCCCCTGGGGGGCGCCCGTCAGGGCGTAGGGGGGGTACCTAGCTCATCCGCGCGAGCCTGCGCCGCCTGGAAGTCCAGCGTGCCCTCGTAGATGCTGCGGCCCAGGATGGCGCCTTCCACGCCTTCGTCCTCGACGGCGCAGAGTTTCTCGATATCGGTCAGGTTGGCGATGCCGCCCGAGGCGATGACCGGGATGCGCACGTGCTGGGCCAGCTTGACCGTGGCCTCGACGTTGACGCCCGACAGCATGCCGTCGCGCCCGATGTCGGTGTAGATGATGGACGAGCAGCCGTAGTCCTCGAACTTCTTGGCGAGGTCGGTGACATCGTGGCCGGTGAGCTTGCTCCAGCCATCGGTGGCCACCTTGCCGTCCTTGGCGTCCAGGCCGACGATGATCTGGCCGGGAAAGGCACTGCAGGCGTCGTGCAGGAACCCGGGATTCTTGACCGCCGCGGTGCCGATGATGACGTAGGAAATGCCATTGTCCAGATAGCGCTCGATGGTATCGAGGTCGCGTATGCCGCCGCCGATCTGGACGGGGATTTCGTCGCCCACGGCGTCGAGGATGGCCTTGATGGAGGCTTCGTTCTTGGGTTTTCCGGCCACGGCGCCGTTCAGGTCCACCAGGTGGAGCCGGCGCGCGCCCTGTTCCAGCCAGTGCGTGGCCATGGCGGCGGGTTCTTCGGAAAATACGGTGGCATCGTCGAGATCGCCCTGACGCAGGCGGACACAACGACCGTCTTTGAGATCAATCGCGGGAATAAGGAGCATGGCGAATCAGGATGTCGTTCGAATCAGTGGCGCTAACTGGACTGCGGGACGGAAGAAGGGGGCCGTGTCGGCTGACAGGACTCACGGGCTCCACCGCACGAAATTCTGGTAGATACGCAAGCCAGCCCCCGCGCTTTTCTCAGGGTGAAACTGAGTTGCGAAGATGTTATCCCTGGCTACGGCGCAGGTAAAGGCGACCCCGTAATCGGATTGACCGGCAATTACCCCTAGATCGGCGGGCGCCACATAGTAACTGTGCACGAAGTAGAAATAGGTATCGTCGGCCACGCCCTCCCACAGGGGATGGGACAGGGTCTGCCGCACGCGGTTCCAGCCCATGTGGGGCACTTTCAGCCGTTCGGGGCCTTCGAAGGCCGGACCGGCAAAGCGCACGACCTGCCCGTCGAAGAGGCCCAGGCCGTCGGCCGGCCCTTCCTCGCTGCGCTGGAACAGCATCTGCTCGCCCACGCACACGCCCAGCAGGGGTTTGCTGCGGGACGCCTCGATCACCGCCTCGCGCAGGCCGGTTTCCTCGAGGTAGCGCATGCAGTCGGGCATGGCGCCCTGCCCCGGGAACACGACCCGGTCGGCCGCGCGCACGCCGGCCGCATCGCTGCAGATGCGCACCTCGGCTTCGGGCGCCACGTGTTCAAGCGCCCGGGCGACCGAGCGCAGGTTACCCATGCCATAGTCGACGATGGCAATGCGCGTCATCTAGAGGACTCCCTTGGTCGACGGCACGGTGCCGCCGGCGCGCGGATCGACTTCGAGCGCCATGCGCAGCGCCCGGCCGAACGCCTTGAACACGGTCTCGCACTGGTGGTGGGCGTTGGCGCCCCGCAGGTTGTCGATGTGCAGCGTCACCAGGGCATGGTTGACGAAGCCCTGGAAGAACTCGCGGGTCAGGTCGACGTCGAACTGGCCGATCATCGCCCGCGTGAAGGGCACATGGAACTCCAGGCCGGGGCGGCCCGAGAAATCCACCACCACGCGCGACAGCGCCTCGTCCAGGGGCACGTAGGCATGGCCGTAGCGGCGGATGCCGGCCTTGTTGCCGACCGCCTTGGCGACGGCCTGGCCCAGCGTGATGCCGACGTCCTCGACCGTGTGGTGGGCATCGATGTGCAGATCGCCGTCGGCCACGACGTCGATGTCGATCAGGCCATGGCGCACGATCTGGTCGAGCATGTGGTCCAGGAACGGCACGCCGGTCTGCAGGTTCTGCTTGCCGGTGCCGTCGAGGTTGACGACCGCGCGGATGCGCGTTTCGTTGGTATTGCGGGTGATCTCGGCGGTACGCATGATCGTTTCCGGATGGTCGGGGTGAATGGGCGGCGGCGTCACGAGGCGCTGCCGTCGTCCAGGCGATATTCGGCGCTGCGCGCGTGCGCCTGCAGCCCTTCGCCATGGGCCAGGGTGGCGGCGACGCGGCCCAGGGTACGCGCGCCGGCGCCGGAGACCTTGATCAGGCTCGATCGCTTCTGGAAATCGTACACGCCCAGCGGCGACGAGAAACGCGCGGTGCGCGAGGTCGGCAGCACGTGGTTGGGGCCGGCGCAGTAGTCGCCCAGCGACTCCGAGCTGTGCGTTCCCATGAAGATCGCGCCGGCGTGGCGGATCAGGTCGGCCCAGCGCTCGGGCTCGGCGGTGGAGATTTCCAGGTGCTCGGGCGCGATGTCGTTGGCGATGGCGCAGGCCTCGGCCAGGTCACGCACGAGGATCAGCGCGCCGCGGTTGGCCAGGCTGGTGCGGATGATGTCCGCGCGCGGCATCGTGGGCAGCAGCCGGGCGATGGCGGCCTCGACCTGCGCGATGTAGCCGGCGTCGGGGCACAGCAGGATGGCCTGGGCCAGTTCGTCGTGCTCGGCCTGCGAGAAGAGATCCATGGCGATCCAGTCGGCCGGCGTCTTGCCGTCGCAGATGACCAGGATCTCGCTCGGACCGGCGATCATGTCTATGCCCACGGTGCCGTAGACACGCCGCTTGGCGGCGGCGACATAGGCATTGCCGGGTCCGACGATCTTGTCGACCGGGGCGATGGAGGGCGTGCCATAGGCCAGCGCCCCCACCGCCTGGGCACCGCCGATGGCGATCACGCGGTCGACGCCGGCGATGGCGGCGGCGGCCAGCACCATGGGATTGCGCACGCCGTCGGGCGTGGGCGTGACCATGACGACCTCGCCCACGCCAGCCACCTTGGCCGGGACGGCGTTCATCAGCAGCGACGACGGGTAGGCGGCCTTGCCGCCGGGCACGTACAGGCCCACGCGGTCGAGCGGGGTGACCTTCTGCCCCAGCACGGTGCCGTCGGGTTCGGTGTAGGTCCAGGTCTCGGTCCGCTGGCGCTCGTGGTAGACCCGGATACGGTCGGCGGCGGCCTCCAGCGCGGCGCGCTGCTCGCCCGGCAGCGCCTCCAGGGCCGCGGCCCAGTCGGCTCGGGGAATGTCCAGTTCGCGGATGGACGTGGCCTGGACGCGGTCGAAACGCCGGGTGTATTCCAGCACCGCGCCGTCGCCGCGGGTGCGGACGTCCAGCAGGATATCGGCCACGGCGCGTTCGATGGACGCATCCTCGGACGCTTCGAAGGCCAGCAGCGCGTGCAGGCGGGTTCGGAAGTCGTCGCTACGGGTATCGAGTCGGTTGATGAGGGACATACGCTAGCTCTGCAAAATCGGTTTCCGGAAGGCAGCCCTGCCCCGCGCCGGCGGCGCGGCGGCGATGGACGGCGCAGCCTCTGCATGGCGCGGCGGGCTGGCCGCGCGGCGAACGCCTCGCGGATCTCGCCAGATCAGGCCGGCATGGCCAGGCTGGCGCGCGCGAAGGCGTCGATCAGAGGCTGCAACCGGTGTCGCCGGGTCTTCAGGGCCGCCTGGTTGACCACCAGGCGTGACGATATGTCCATGATATCTTCCACCGCGACCAGGTTGTTGGCCCGCAAGGTCCCGCCCGTGGACACCAGGTCGACGATCACGTCGGCCAGCCCGATCAGCGGCGCGAGCTCCATCGACCCGTACAGCTTGATCAGGTCGACGTGCACCCCTTTCGCGGCGAAATGCTCGCGCGCGGCCTGCACGTACTTGGTCGCCACGCGCAGGCGGGCGCCCTGGCGCACCGCGCTGGCGTAGTCGAAGCCCTCGGGCACGGCCACGCACAGCCGGCACTTGCCGATGCGCAGGTCCACGGGCTGATACAGGCCGCCCGGATGCTGGGCCGCGTGCTCGATCAACACGTCCTTGCCGGCCACCCCCAGGTCGGCGGCGCCGTACTGGACATAGGTGGGGACATCCGACGCCCGCACAATGATGATGCGCACCCCGGGATCGCTGGTCGGCAGGATGAGCTTGCGGGACTTCTCCGGATCTTCCGCCGCCGTGATGCCGGCCTCGGCCAGCAGGGGCATGGTTTCGGAGAAAATGCGGCCCTTGGACAGCGCCAGCGTGATGGGCGTGTTCGGATCCGCCGGAGCGAAGGCGCTCATCGTGCCTGCCCTCCGGATCCGCCCACGCGGCGGATGTCGGCGCCCAGTTGCAGCAGCTTGCGCTCCATCTGTTCGTAGCCGCGGTCCAGGTGATAGATGCGGTCGATGGTGGTCTGGCCGTCGGCGACCAGTCCCGCGATGACCAGGCTGGCCGACGCCCGCAGGTCGGTCGCCATGACCGTGGCTCCCGACAGGCCCGCCACGCCCTTGACCACGGCCGTGTGGCCGTCGATCTCGATGTCCGCTCCCAGCCGGCGCAGCTCCTGCACGTGCATGTAGCGGTTTTCGAAGATGGTCTCGGTAATGACCGCGGTTCCTTCGGCGATGGCGTTCAAGGCCATCAGCTGAGCCTGCATGTCGGTCGCGAATCCGGGATATTCCAGGGTGCGGAAACCCACCGCGCGCGGCCGGCCGTTCATGCCCGCCTGGACCCAGTCGGTGCCGCACTCGATGGCCAGTCCGGCCTCGGCCAGCTTGTCCAGCGTGGCGCCCATGCTGGCCGGATCGGCGTTGCGCAGCACGATTTCCCCGCCCGCAGCGCCGACCGCGCACAGAAAGGTGCCGGCCTCGATGCGGTCCGGCATGACCCGGTGGGTGGTGCCGTGCAGCCGGGAAACGCCCTCGATCACGATGCGGTCCGTGCCGTGGCCGCTGATGCGGGCGCCCATCTTGATCAGCATTTCCGCCAGGTCGACGATCTCGGGCTCGCGCGCGGCGTTCTCGAGCACGGTCAGCCCGTCGGCCAGCACGGCGGCCATCAGCAGGTTCTCGGTGCCCGTCACCGTGATCATGTCGGTGCGGATCGTGGCCCCCTTCAGGCGCTTGGCCCGCGCCACGACGAAACCATGCTCGATGCTGATCTCGGCCCCCATGGCCGCCAGCCCCTTGATGTGCTGGTCGATCGGCCGCTGGCCGATGGCGCAGCCGCCGGGCAGGCTGACCCGGGCCTCGCCGAAGCGCGCGACCAGCGGGCCCAGCACCAGGATCGACGCGCGCATGGTCTTGACCAGCTCGTACGGCGCCTCGAGCGACTCGACCCGGCTGGCCTCCAGCACGACGCGGTCGCCCGGCTGGCTGGCGCGCTCGGCCTTTACGCCCAGCTGGCGCAGGAGGCGCAGCGTGGTGCCGATGTCATTGAGCTGGGGCACGTTTTCGAGCGTGACCGCATCGGCGGTCAGCAGCGACGCGCACAGGCAAGGCAACGCGGCGTTCTTCGCGCCCGACACCTCGACTTCGCCGCGCAGGGGACGACCGCCAGTGATCTGCAGCTTATCCATCAATTGCCCGCCTTGAATTCCTGGGGAGTGAGAGTGCGCATCGACAAGGCATGGATTTCTTCCCGCATACGCTCGCCCAGCGCGGCATAGACCAGTTGGTGCCGCGCGATGGGGCGCTTGCCCGCGAATTCGGCGCTGACGATGACCGCCTCGAAGTGCTGGCCGTCGCCCTGCACGTCGACATGTTCACAGGGCAGTCCGTCGAGGATGTATTGCCGGACCTGCTCGGGAGAGGGAAGCATGGTGCTCATTTCAGTTATCCATAACGCCGCGCGCGACCCGCGGCCGATGAAAGCACACCGCCCGACCCAGGGCACCGCGGATCCGGCTCTGCCGGTCCGCCGGTGCCGCCCCCTGGGGGGCGCGCGTCAGCGCGTAGGGGGGGGGCTTTCATCTCAATAACGAAGTTTGTAGCCGGTGGACAACAGGCGCAGCGCGAACGCGGCCACCACCAGGAACGTCCCCGCCACCACCGCCAGGCTGTGCCAGGGCGTGACGTCGGAGACCCCGAAAAACCCGTAGCGGAAGCCGTCTATGGTGTAGAAGATCGGGTTCCAGTGCGACACCGCCTGCCAGAACGGCGGCAGCGAATGCACGGAATAGAATACCCCGGACAAGAAGGTTGCCGGCATGATCAGGAAGTTCTGGAATGCCGCCATCTGGTCGAACTTCTCGGCCCAGATCCCGGCGACCAGCCCCAGCACCCCCATGATGCCGCTGCCCAGCACGCCGAACACCAGCATCCACAGCGGCTCGGCGAAACGCGGCTCGGCGAAGAACAGCGACACCGCGTAGATGCCCAGCCCGACGAACAGGGCGCGCACGATGGCCGCCAGCACATAGGCACTGAAGACTTCCCAGTGGGTCAGCGGCGGCAGCAGCATGAACACCAGGTTGCCGGTGACGCGGCTTTGCATCAGCGACGACGAGGAATTGGCGAACGCGTTCTGCAGCATGCTCATCATCATGAGCCCGGGGATCAGGAAGGCCGTGTACGGCACGGTGTTGTAGACCGTGACGCGGCCTTCCAGCACATGGGCGAAGATCAGCAGGTACAGCACCGCCGTCATCACCGGCGCGCCCACGGTCTGGAACCCCACTTTCCAGAAGCGCAGCATTTCCTTGTAGAACAGCGTCAGGAAACCGGAGCCCGCGTTCAGGTTGGGCTGCAGGCCGACGAAACCCGACGGCTTGGCGGCCTCGGAACCGGTGGTGGAAACGCCGCCCTCGGGCGGCCGTGCGACGACGCTCATGCCGCCTTCTCCAGCGACGCCGAGGCGGAGTCCCCGTGCATGATGTTCAGGAAAGCATCTTCGAGATCGGCGGGCAGCACTTCGATGCCTTCGATGGCGCCGCCGGCCGTGCGGACCTGCGCCAGCAGGGACTCCAGTTCCGTGCTGTTGTCCATGCGCAGCACCGCCCGGTTGCCCTGGCGCTGCACCAGCCGCTCGTCCAGCGCGCGGCTCTTGCCCGCGGGCCAGCCCGATGCCCCCATGTGCAGCACCAGCCGCGAACCGCCGACTTTGGCCAGCAGCGCCCGCGTGGTGTCCAGCGCGACGATGCGGCCGGCCTTGAGCATGGCGATGCGGCCGCACAGCTCCTCGGCTTCTTCCAGGTAGTGGGTGGTGAGCAGGATGGTGTGGCCCATGCGGTTCAGGCGCGAGATGAACTGCCACAGCGTGCGCCGCAGGTCCACGTCCACGCCGGCGGTGGGTTCGTCCAGCACGATCACGGGCGGCCGGTGCACCAGCGCCTGCGCCACCAGCACCCGCCGCTTCATGCCGCCCGACAGCGCGCGCATGTTGTCGTCGGCCTTGGAGGTCAGGCCCAGGTTTTCCAGGATCTCGTCGATCCAGGCGTCATTGTTGCGCAGCCCGAAATAGCCCGACTGGATGCGCAGCGTCTCGCGGACGGTGAAGAACGGGTCGAACACCAGTTCCTGCGGCACCACGCCCAGCGCCCGCCGGGAGGCGCGGAACTGGGACACGACGTCATAGCCGCAGATGGACACCTGGCCCGTGGTGGCGCGCGACAGCCCCGCCAGGATCGCGATCAGCGAGGTCTTGCCCGCGCCGTTCGGCCCCAGCAACCCGAAGAACTCGCCCTGGGCGATGTCCAGGCTGACATCGTTCAGCGCCTGGAACCCATCCACCGCCTGGCCGGCGCCCATGCGCCGCCACAGGCTGGTCTGCCTGGGGTACACCTTGGAAACATGCTCGATGCGAACGGCGGATGACATGGCTTGATCAGAAAACACTACCGCGCCGGGAAGGGCCCGCGAGGCCCCCAAAAGCGCAAATCCCGGCAAACGCCGGGCAATTCCCCATTATAGAGGATGGACAAAATGGGCAAGAACCCCTCGCCCCACGGGACCCGGCGCCGGGCCGCCCCAAGGCGGGTCCCGGCCCCTTGGGGGGCTGCCGCATAGCGGCTGGGGTCCACCATTCGGGGCGCGCGTCAGCGCGTAGGGGGGTCATTTAAACATTGCGTTCCGCTCCGCCAGCGACTTGATCAACCCATCGACGCCGTTCTGGCCGATCTGCTGCGAGAACTGGTTGCGGTAGTTTTCGATCAGCCACACGCCCAGTACGTTCACGTCGTAGATCTTCCAGCCCTGACCCGCCTTCTCCATGCGGTAATCCACCGGAACGGGATCGCCGGCCGGCTGCTTGATCACGGTTTTCACGACCACGTCCGTGGCGTCGGCCGGATAGTGCGAGGGCCGCAGTTCCACGGCGGTCTGCTGCTTCACGGACGAGACCGCGCCGCTATAGGTACGCACCAGCGTGGTGCGAAATTCCTTGACCAGCGCCTTCTGCTGCTCGGGCGTCGCCTGGCGCCAGTAGCGCCCGGCGGCCAGCCGCGTCGTCTTCTCGAAATCGACGTAAGGCAGGATCTTCTGGTCCACCAGTTGCAGCAAGCGCTGCGGACTGCCGGACTGCACCGACGGATCGGCCTTGATGGCAGCCAGGACTTCGCCCGTGACCTGCTGGATCAGCGATTCGGGCGAACCGGCGCCCTGCGCCCGGGCCGCCTGCATGCCGCCCATGGCCAGGACCAGGCTGGCGGCCAGCGCCAGCAACCAGGCCGAGATCCGGGGCGTGGCCGCCGTGGGTACCGTCATGTCTTTCGAAATCATGGAAATCCTTACTTTTTCGGCGTACCCGATGCCGAGGCGGGCGCCGTGGCATCGTCATCGTCATCGTAGTTGGGCAGTGAATAGTCCGGCAGGGCGTTTTCCCCGCCAGTCGCGCCGCGGATCAGGCTGGCGCGCCGCTGCAGGTAGGCGTCCCGGGTGAAGGTATACGGATCCAGCGCGACCTGGTCGAGCAGGTTGCCCACCTCGAGCAGGTTGGCGCGCGCGTTCACGACCCGCAGGCCATAGACGCTGTTGCGCACGGGCACGTTGTCGATGTTGCCGACCGCGACCGGATCGGCCAGGAAATCCACGGCGGTGCCGCCCGCGTCGCGGATGGTGCTGGGTCCCAGCAGCGGCAGCACCAGGTAGGGACCGGAACCGACACCCCAGACGCCCAGGGTCTGTCCGAAATCGGCCTTGTTGCGGGGCAGGCCGTTCTGCGTGGCGAGGTCGAAGCAGCCGAACACGCCCATCGTGGTGTTCAGCAGGACGCGGAAGGTCGTGTTGATGCCATCCGGCGCGCGGTTCTGCAGGAAGCTGTTGATGGCCGACATCACGTCGCCCACGTTGGCGAACATGTTGCGCACGCAGCTGCGCACCGGCGACGGCACCACGTTCACGTAGCCCTGCGCCACCGGCTTGAGTACGGCGCGATCGACCTTGTCGTTGAAGGTGTACATGCCGCGGTTGAATCCCTCCAGGGGATCCCGCGGGTCGGCCGGCCGCCCGTCCGGTGCGGTGGCACAGCCCGCCAGCCCCGCGGCCAGCACCATCAATGCCAGGTTTTTCTTGTTCATCTTCATATGCTCGTCGTCATTTCGCGGCGGGTTCTGCCGCGCCGGCGGAACCACCTTCCGCGGGCTTGCCGGTACCGCCCTCGGCGGCCTTGCTGTAGAGGAACTGGCTGATCAGGTTCTCCAGCACGACCGCGCTCTGGGTATAGCGGATCTTGTCGCCGGGAGCGAAATTCTTGTCGTCGCCACCGGGTTCAATGCCAATGTACTGCTCGCCCAGCAACCCCGACGTCAATATCTTGGCGGACGAATCGGTGGGAAACAAATAGCGCGCGTCCAGGTCCAGCGTCACCACGCCCTGGAACATCTTGTCATCGAACGCGATGCTGGAGACCCGCCCGACGACCACGCCGGCGCTCTTGACCGCCGCGCGGGGCTTGAGGCCCCCGATATTGTCGAAGTTGGCCGTCACCGCATAGGTCTTGCCCACCGACAACACGCTCAGCAGGTTGCCCGCCTTGAGCGCCAGGAAAACCAGGCCGAGCGCGCCCACCAGCACGAATATTCCCACCCAGAGATCGACTTTTTCTCGCGACATCTCATATTCCTCCGGTCCCCTGCCCGTACGGCGGGTCCCTTAGCCAATTCTTGCAACGGCCGCCCGGCGGGCGCCGCGCCCTGTTTCAGTTGCCGAACATCCAGGCCGTCAGCAGGAAGTCCAGGCCCAGCACCGCCAGCGATCCGGCCACGACGGTACGCGTGGTCGCGCGCGACACGCCCTCGGGCGTGGCCTTGGCGTAATAGCCTTGGTAAAGCGCGATCAGCGTGACCGCCACGCCAAAGACGACGCTTTTGAACACGCCGTTGCCGACGTCCTTCCAGACGTCGACGCCGTTCTGCATCTGCGACCAGAACGCACCGTCGTCCACGCCGATGAGCAGGACGCCCACGCCCCAGCCGCCCAGGATGCCGACCGCCGAGAACACCGCCGCCAGCAGCGGCATGGCGATCACGCCGCCCCAGAAACGCGGCGCCAGCACCCGGCGCACGGGATCCACGGCCATGACCTCCATGGCCGACAACTGTTCGCCCGCCTTCATCAGGCCGATTTCAGCGGTGAGCGAGGTCCCGGCCCGGCCGGCGAACAGCAGCGCGGTCACCACGGGCCCCAGTTCGCGCACCAGGCTGAGCGCGACCAGGAGGCCCAGCGCCTGCTCGGACCCATAGCGGTTCAGGGTGTAATACCCCTGCAACCCCAGCACGAAGCCGACGAACAGGCCCGATACGGCAATGATCACCAGCGAATAGTTGCCGATGAAATGGATTTGCTGCACCACCAGCCGCGGACGGCGCAGCGCGGTGCCGCTCTTGAAGAGCAACTCGACGAAGAACCGGGCGAACGCGCCCAGGCCGACGATGGAGGCGCGGGTGCCGGCCCCCACCGAAATCAGGAAACGGGTCAGGGCCATCAGCGCATCCTCCGCTGGCGTTCGAGCCAGGCCTGGTAGGCAGGCGTCTCGGGGTACTGGAAAGCCACCGGACCGTCGGGCTCGCCGTGGAGGAACTGGTGCACGAACGGGTCCTGCGACGCGGACAGCTCGGCCGGCGTGCCGCCGGCGACGACGGTTCCACGTCCCAGCAGATAGACCTGGTCGGTGATGTGGAAGGACTCCTGCACGTCGTGCGTGATCAGGACCGAGGCGCAGCCGAGCCGGTCGGTCATGGTCCGGATCAATTGCGCGGTCACGCCCATGGAGATGGGATCCAGGCCGGCGAACGGCTCGTCGTACAGGATGAGTTCGGGCTCAAGCACCACGGCCCGCGCCAGCGCGACCCGGCGCGCCATGCCGCCCGAGATTTCCGAGGTGCGCAGGAAGGCGGCCGCCTTCAGGCCCACGGCGTCCAGCTTGGACAGCACCCGCTCCAGGATTTCCTGCTCCGTCATGGACGTATGCTCGCGCAGCGGAAATGCGACGTTCTCGTAGACGTCCAGGTCCGTGAACAGCGCCCCCTGCTGGAACAGCACGCCCATGCGCTTGCGCAGATCGAACAGATGACTGCCCGACAACCGCCCGATATCCTGCCCCAGGACCAGCGCCTTGCCGGCCTGGGGCGGCAACTGGCCCGTGGCCGCGCGCAGCAGCGTAGTCTTGCCTGACCCGGAGCCGCCCATGATGGCCACCACCTGTCCGCGACGGACCTGCATGTCGACGTCCCGCAGGATGACACGGTCGCCATAGCCCACCGACAGGCCGTCGAAGGCTAGCGCCACATCGGTAGGGGAATGCGTAGATCGTGCCGAATCAGGCATGTAGAGGCAAGAAGAGTTGAAAAGATGGGCGTTGCTTGCAAAAAACCGGCGGATTCGTAGGGAATCCAGCAAGGGATTCTAACAGCAGCACGCCTGGGCACCGTGCTAACCCTTAGGCGGCAGCGGGTTTTGCCTCTCGGCGCGTGCGCCGCGCCTTGCCGACGGCGTATGCTCATTCTGCCCATGGCACGCCGGATCCCGGCCGCATGGCCCATGGAAGAGTGCAGATTATGAACCACGGCGCCCCGCGCCGGTTTACGTTTTTTACAACAACCGCCCGCCCGGCCTGTATCCACATGAAAACGCCCCGAGATCCGGCCGGATGACTCGGGGCATGGTGCCACCATGTTTTTAAGCGCTGATTAATATCAGCGCTGCCGACTCCACTAGCGGGACGCGGACTGCGCCCGGCCGAAACGCCGGAACACGGCGTAGCGGCCTTTGCCGAACCAGTCACGCCCGGCCATCCGCTCACGCCAGGGCGTCTGCCGGGCCTTGTCGCGGGCGGGCGACGACAACGCCTGCTCCGAAGCCAGATAATGCAGGGCCAGCCGGTTGAAGGGCCGGGGCTCCCCCGCCATCAGGTGAAAGCGGCGCACCATCAGCCAGTCGCCGCATTCCAGCAACAGCGGCACATGGTCCTGCTCGTACCAGGCATCGAAATCGGACAGCTCCGCCGGCGGCACGTCGAACATCGCCGCGAACAGCAGCGGCGCATCGAGCGCGTCGGCCCGGGCGCCGCCCGCGACAGCCAAAGTCTCGCCCAGATACCGCGTGAAGCCGTGCACCTCGCCCAGCATGCGGCGGGTCAGCTCGCTGGGCTGGTTCTTGATGCGATCGTATTCAGGTGTCGCCAGCGCAGCCATCGACGCCATCTCGTAGACGACCAGGTAGTCGTCGCTCTCGGTGGCTCGATACCGGCGCGCGCCGATGAAACCGGGCGCGGCCATGCGAACCGGAATATGCTCGGTGTCGTACCAGCTATTGAACTCGCCCTCCCAGGCGGCCTCGGGGCGCATCTCCGAGAACAGGATCGCCCCGCCTGCGCCTTGCCGGCCGATGTGCAAGGCATCCTGTCGCGTATGACTACTGTCGTTCATGGTCGCTCCTTCATTCCAGTGCGAGGTTCTGGGTCTTGATGATCTCGGCGTACTTGCGGCTTTCCGCCTCAAGCAGGGCCGTGAAATCGCGCACGGCCATCGGCTTGGGCTCCAGGCCCCACTCCTTCATCTGCTCGGCAACCCCGGGCGCCTCGAGGATGGAAGCCAGTTCGCGGTTAAGCCGGTCGACCACCGGGCCGGGCGTGCCGGCGGGCGCGACCAATCCGAACCAGCCCGTGACGTGGTAGCCGGGGACCGCCGCGGCGACCGTCCCCACACCGGGCAGCAGCGACGCGGGGACCTCACTCGACACGCCCACGGCACGCAGCTTGCCGCTGGCGATGTGCGGCAGCACCGACGCCATGGGGTTGAACATGAATTGCACGTTGCCCGCCAGCAGATCGGTCATGGCCTGCGAACTGCCCTTGTAGGGAACGTTGGCCACGTCGATGTCGGCCATCGAGGCGAACAGCACGCCCGCCAGCCCCTGGGTGGACGTGACGCCGCCAGACGCGAAGTTCAACTGGCCGGGACGGGCCTTGGCGATGGCGATCAATTCCTGCACGGATCGGGCCGGTACGCTGGGATGCACGACCAGGGCCAATGGCGCGGTGGCAACCATGCCGACCGCGGCGAAATCGGCCAACGGCTTGTACGGATGGTTCTTGATCAGCAGCGGCGTCATCACGAAGGTCGGCGTGACCAGGCCCAGCGTATAGCCATCGGCCGTCGACTTGGCCACCGCGTTCATGCCTATGGTATTGCTGCCGCCGCCGCGATTCTCGACGATCACGCTCTGCTTCAGGCGGTTGCCCAGTCGCAGCGCGACCAGGCGCGTGATCATGTCGGCGCCGCCACCCGCTTCGTAGGGCACGATGATGCGAACGGGACGCTCGGGGTAGTCCGCCCACGCGAGCGAGCACGCCAGCAGGCAGCCGGCGGGAAAAACAACCGCGGATCTCATGGAAATCATGGTGTCTTGTCTCCTTTCAGGCGGGACGAGCGCGGGACGGCCGGCCCCACCAGGGCCGGGTCCAAGGGGCTGTCCTCTGTCTTGTTGCCGGCGCCCCTACGGCCGGTAGCCGGTCTGCTCGCGGAAATGACTCAGCGCGGCCTCGGCGCAGGCCTGGTCCTCGATGGCGGTACCCGAACTGATGCCGATGCCCCCCACGACCTGCCCATCCACCGTGACCGGCAGGCCGCCGCCGATGACGCAGAAATGGCCGCCATTGGTGACGTGGATGCCGAAGGTCGGCTCGCCCGGCACGCAGAGCTGGTTGTAGACGTGGGTCCCCTTGCGCGCCGCGGCGCCGGTGAACGCCTTGTCGATCGCGATCGAGATGCTGCTGATCTTGCCGCCGTCCATGCGGTCGAAGCGGATCAACTGGCCGCTGTCGTCGGCCACGGCGATGCACATCGGAATACCCATGCGCCCCGCCTCGTCCGCCGCGCCGCGCATCAGGACCTCGGCCTCTTCGATGGAAAGCCGCTTGCTGGTCAACATGGCGCCTACCTCCCCTTGGCCAGGTCGGTGGTGCGCAGGTAGCGCTCCAGGTCGGCCAGTGCTTCGCCCCCGATGGCGCGATACGGCGGATAAGGGTCGCCGGCATCGATACCCAGGACGCGCATCGCGGCCTTCATCACCGGCGCCAGGCCATACCCCATCCATTGGGCCGGAAACAGCGAGAACTGCGCCTGCAGCCTGGCGGCCTCTTGCATGTCGCCGGCCACGAACGCCTCGACCACCAGGCGAGCCAGCCGCGCGGCCGGCGGCGGCAGCGTGACACCCGAGCCGCCCAATTGCAGCGTGATCAGCAGCATCTGCATGGTGGTGTAGTACTCGGCGTGGCCGGCCACATCGATCTGCTGGATCAATTGCGCGACGCGCAGCAGGTTGCGCGAACTTTCCTTGACGTACTTCACGCCATCGAGCCTGGCCAGCTCCAGCGTGGTGGCCGGCGAGGGATCGGCGCCCGGCCCCGGGTTCAGGTACAGCACGATCGGCAGGTGCGTTTCACGCGCTACCGACTCGAAGTAGGCGATCAGCTCGGCCTGGGTGGGCTCCCCGCCGAACGGCCTGAGCGGCGCCAGCAATTGCACCGCCTGCGCGCCAAGCTCTTCCGCGAAGTGGGCCAGCTCGACCGCCACGCGATACGACGGATGCGAGACCCCCACGGCCACGGGGCAACGGCCATCGACGAAATCGACGGTCATCCGGATCAGGTCGAGCCGCTCCTCCATCGTCAGATAGTGATACTCCTGCGCCTCGACGCCGGCGGCGACCACCATGGCCGCGCCGCAGTCTTGCACCACGTAATCCACGCCACGCCTGAGCGCTTCGCGGTCGACCTTCAGGTCGGCGCCAAAGGGAGTGAGCGGCGGGATGATCAGTCCGGGTCGTTTCAATTCAGTCTCCTTGAGGATGGACCGGCATCACAGGACATAGGACGGCCGCGTGCGCAGGAATTCGATGTCGAATCCGGCGGCGCGCTTGTACTGCTCGGAAATTTCCTTGAGCTCGGCCTGCGATATCACGTCGTCGATCTTGTTGAAGGGCTTGCCCTGCGTGCGCTCGTACACCACCCGCAGGATGGTGTCGGGCGGCGCGGCGCGGTTCATCCTGACCACCTTGGCCGTGGCCGCCACCCTGACCTCGTCGTATTCGCGCAGCGCCTCGACCGTCACGCCCTTGCGCTTGAAGCAACCCGCCATGTAGCGGGCGTCGAGGATGGCCTGGCCCGCGCCGTTCGAGCCCCGCGGGTACATGGGATGCGCGGCGTCCCCCAGCAGGGTGACGCGGCCGAAGGTCCAGGTCGAAACCGGGTCGCGGTCCACCATCGGGAACATCAGGATCGGCTCGGCTTTCAGCAGCAACGCCGGCACGTCCAGCCAGTCGAACGTCCAGCTCATGTAGGCATCGACGAAGTCTTCGTGCCTGGCGAAGCGATTCCAGTCGTAGCGCTCCGGCTTGGGACGCTCCAGCGACGCGACGAAGTTCAGCAATTGGTTGCCGTCGGCATCGACCTGCTCGCGTATCGGATAGACCATCAGCTTGCCGACGCTCATCCAGCCCGCGCGTATGGTGTCCGCGCCGCTCAGGAATGGCTTGAACGGCGTCACGCCTCGCCAGATGGTGATGCCCGCATACACCGGCTCCCCTTCGTCGGGCAGGAATTGCCGGCGGACGGCCGACTTGATGCCGTCGCAGCCGACCACGATCCTGGCTCGGGCGGGCGCAAGATCCTGGCCCTGCGGCCCGGTGAAGTAGGCGGTCGCGCCGTCCCCGTCCTGCTCGACGCCCACGCAGCGATGGCCGGTGACGACGGCATCCTGGCCCAGCCGGTCGCGCACGGCCTTCAACAGCACCTGCTGGACATCGCCGCGGTGGATGGAGAACTGCGGCCAGTCATAGCCGGCGGCTTCGCCCGCCAGTTCCCGATAGATGAACTGGCCGTGGTGGTTGTAGTAGGAGGCGTCCTTGGTGCGGATGCCCACGCGGTCCAGCTCCGGCACCAGGTCCAGTTCGTCCAGCTCGCGCACGGCGTGCGGCAGCAGGTTGATGCCCGCGCCGATGGCCTGGATGTCGGACACCGCTTCGTACACCCGGCACGCGACGCCGATCTGGTGCAGGCTCAGCGCCAGCACCAATCCCCCGGTACCGGCCCCGATGATGATCACTTCGGTTTCTTTGTTCATGGCTCCTCGAATCAGTCTGTCTGTATCGCGCTGCCAGACTAATTGATATCCAAAAACCAGAAAAATACATATTTCGTCGCTTATTGATATGTATAAAATATGATTTTCGTGGATGCGGAGCGGCAAGTTGGAGTTGAGACACCTGCGCTATTTCGTGGCGGTCGCCGAGGAAGAACACATGACCCGTGCCGCATCGCGGCTGGCGATCCAACAACCGCCGCTAAGCCAGCAGATCCAGGCGCTGGAGCAGGAACTGGGCGTGCAGTTGTTCGATCGCCGGCCGCGCAGCATCCGGCTCAACGCGGCCGGCAAGCTGTTCCTGAGCGATGCGCGGAAGGTCCTCGCCGACGTGAACGCAGCCGTCCAGCGCGTGCGGCGCTTCGACCTGGGCGAGGAAGGCAGGATCCGCGTCGGCTTCACCAGTTCGGCGTCACTACACCATCTGACGCCGCGCATCGTGCGGGCCTTCCGCACCAGCTATCCGCTGATGTTCCTGGAAATAGGCGAAGGCACGACGCACGACCTGCTGCACGCCGTCGAACAGGAACGGCTGGACATCGCCTTCGTGCGCTCGCCGCTGCCCGCCAACTCGAGCCTGGAAAGCGTGACGCTGGTACGCGAGAACATGGTGGTCGCCGTGCCATCGAACCACCGGATGGCACAAGAGCCGCGGCAAGGCATCGCGCTGGCCGCGCTGAAGGACGAGGACTTCATCCTGTTCCATCCGCTCAACGGATGGGGCATCAAGGACATGCTGATGGAGGTGTGTCAGCGCAATGGCTTCGTGCCTCGCGCCGTGGAAGAAGTGCCGCGGCTGATCGCGGCCATCCACCTCGTCGCGGCGGGACTGGGCATCTCGATCGTGCCGCAGTCCATGCGCTCGATCCAGCCCGACTGCGTGGTCTACCGGCCGCTGGATCCGCCCACGGCGTTCACCGTGCCGCTGGAACTGGCGCACCGCCGCAACGTGGACGCGGAAGGCATCCGCCGCTTCCTGGCCATGTCGCTGCAACTTGCGCGGGCCGATACGGCCGAGGATCCGGCGCACTGACGCCGCGCCGGACGAGAGGGCCTGCCGGCCCTCCCCTCGCCTAGCGGGGCAGCTCGGTCGCCCCCATCAGGAACGCGTCGACCGAGGCCGCGCACTGGCGGCCTTCCCGGATGGCCCACACCACCAGCGACTGGCCACGCCGCATGTCGCCGGCCGCGAAGACCTTGTCGACGTTGGTGCGGTAATCGTCGGTATTGGCCCGCGCATTGCCCCGGGCATCGCGCTCGACGCCGAAGGCGTCCAGCACCTGCTGCACCGGCGACACGAAGCCCATGGCGAACAGCACCAGATCGGCGGGCAGCTCGAATTCGGAGCCCTCGACCTCGGCCATCTTCATCTGGCCGTTGTCGCCGCGGACCCACTCGACGCGGCAGGCCACGAGCGAGGTCAACTTGCCGTTCTTGCCCTGGAAAGTCTTGGTCGACACCGCCCAGTCGCGGTCCACGCCTTCCTCGTGGGACGAGGACGTCCGCAGCTTCAGCGGCCAATACGGCCAGGTCAGGTCCTTGTTCTCGGAAACCGGCGGCTGCGGCATGACCTCGAACTGCGTGACGGAGGCCGCGCCATGGCGGTTGCTCGTACCCACGCAATCCGACCCGGTGTCGCCGCCGCCGATCACGATGACATGCTTGCCCGTGGCCAGGATCTGGTCCTTGAGCTTGTCGCCCGCCACCACCTTGTTCTGCTGGCGCAGGAAATCCATCGCGAAATGCACGCCCTGGAACTCGCGGCCCGGCACAGGCAGGTCGCGCGGGGTCTCCGCGCCGCCCGACACGACAATGGCGTCGAACTCGGCCTGGAGTTCCTCCGGGGCCTTCACCGTGGCGGAAATCCCCAGCGTCTTGGCGTCCTCGACCCGGCCCACGAAGGTCGAGGGACGAAACACGACGCCTTCCTGCTCCATCTGCGCCATACGGCGGTCGATCTGCCACTTTTCAAGCTTGAAGTCGGGAATGCCATAACGCAGCAGCCCGCCGATGCGGTCGCTTTTCTCGAACACCGTCACCTCGTGCCCGGCGCGCGCCAGTTGCTGCGCGCAGGCCAGCCCCGCGGGCCCGGACCCGACCACCGCCACTTTCTTGCCCGTCCTGGCCTTGGGAGACACCGGAACGACCCAGCCATGCTCCCAGCCGTGATCGATGATCGCATGCTCGATCGATTTGATGCCGACGGCATCGCTATTGATATTGAGCGTACATGCCGCTTCGCAGGGCGCCGGACAGATGCGCCCGGTGAACTCGGGAAAATTGTTGGTGGAATGCAGCACCGCCAGCGCCTGCTTCCAGTTCTGGCGATACACCAGGTCATTCCAGTCGGGAATGATGTTGTTGACCGGACAGCCGTTCGTGCAGAACGGGATGCCGCAATCCATGCACCGGGCCCCCTGCTGCCGGGCCTGCTCGGTGTTCAAGTGAAGGACGAATTCCTTCCAGTGCTTGACGCGCTGCTCGGGCGCTTCCGCCGCTTCCTGCAGTCGCTGGTATTCCAGAAATCCGGTGACCTTACCCATGGCTCTTTCCTGACTATCCTGTGTGGGGCCGGCGCATGCGCCGGCCCCGATTCTTCGTTACGGTTCGCGCCGCCTTCCGGCGGCCGGGCGTGCCTAGGCGGCCAACTTTTGCGGATTCCGGGCATCCCACATTTCGCCCAGCGCGCGCCGGTACTCCGTCGGCATGACCTTGACGAACCTGGTCCGGGCGGTCTCCCAGGCATCCATGATGTCGCGGGCGCGGAAGCTGCCGGTGTAGCGGAAGTGGTTCTCGACCAGGCCGCGCAGGATGGCTTCGTCGGTATCCCGCTCGCCGCCGCGGACCATGCTGTGCCACAGGCGTTCCGACCCTTCCTTCTCCTGGACCGCCGCGGGAACGACTTCTTCCAGCTCGACCATGGCCAGGTTGGCGCGCAGCCGGAAAACGCCGTCCGGATCGTAGACGTAGGCCACGCCGCCCGACATGCCGGCGGCGAAGTTGCGGCCGGTCTCGCCCAGCACGACCACGGTGCCGCCGGTCATGTATTCGCAGCCATGGTCGCCCACGCCTTCCACCACCGCCGCGGCGCCCGAGTTGCGCACCGCGAAGCGTTCGCCCGCCACGCCGTTGAAATAGGCCTCGCCCGACAACGCGCCGTACAGCACGGTGTTGCCGACGATGATGTGCTCGGGGCCGTGGCCGCGGAAGTCATTGGGCGAGCGAACGATGATGCGGCCGCCCGACAGGCCCTTGCCGACATAGTCGTTGCCGTCGCCCACCAGGTCCAGCGTCACGCCGTGCGCCAGGAAGGCGCCGAAGCTCTGGCCGGCGGTGCCGTTGCACTGGATATGGATGGTGTCGTCGGGCAGGCCCTCGTAGCCATACTTGCGCGCCACCATGCCGGACAGCATGGCGCCGATGGTGCGGTTCACGTTGCGCACGGTGGTGATGAACGAGACCTTCTCGCCCCGCTCGATGGCGGGGCGCGCGCGCTCGATCAACTGGTGGTCCAGCGCCTTGGCCAGGCCATGGTCCTGCTCGTCCACGTGCAGGCGGGCGACCCCGGCGGCCACGCGGGGCTGGTGGAACACCCTGCTGAAGTCCAGGCCGCGCGCCTTCCAGTGCTCGATGCCGGCGCGCATGTCGAGCAGGTCGGAGCGGCCGATCAACTCGTCGAACTTGCGGATGCCCAGCTGGGCCATGATTTCGCGCACTTCCTCGGCGATGAAGAAGAAGAAGTTGACGACATGCTCGGGCTTGCCCTGGAACTTGGCGCGCAGGACCGGATCCTGTGTGGCCACGCCCACCGGGCAGGTGTTCAGGTGGCACTTGCGCATCATGATGCAGCCCTCGACCACCAGCGGCGCCGTGGCGAAGCCGAATTCATCGGCACCCAGCAGCGCGCCGATCACGACGTCGCGGCCGGTCTTCATCTGGCCATCGGCCTGCACGCGGATGCGGCCCCGCAGGTGGTTCAGCACCAGGGTCTGCTGCGTCTCGGCCAGGCCCAGTTCCCACGGCGTGCCGGCATGCTTGATCGACGACACGGGCGAAGCGCCGGTGCCGCCGTCGTGGCCGGCGATCACCACGTGGTCGGACTTGGCCTTGGCCACGCCCGCGGCCACCGTGCCGACGCCGACTTCGGACACCAGCTTGACCGAGATCGACGCCTGGGGATTGGCGTTCTTCAGGTCATGGATGAGCTGGGCCAGGTCCTCGATGGAATAGATGTCGTGGTGCGGCGGAGGCGAGATCAGGCCCACGCCCGGCACCGAGAAGCGCAGCTTGGCGATATAGTCGGACACCTTGTGGCCGGGCAACTGGCCGCCTTCGCCCGGCTTGGCGCCCTGCGCCATCTTGATCTGGATCTGGTCGGCGCTGGCCAGGTATTCGGCCGACACGCCGAAACGGCCCGAGGCCACCTGCTTGATGCGCGAACGCAGCGAATCGCCCGCCTTCAGCGGCACGTCGGCCGCCACCCGGTCGGCGCCCAGCACCGAAGCCAGGGTATCGCCGTCCTTGATGCCGGCCTTGCCGTGCTGCAGTTCGGTGCGATAGCGCAGCTCGTCCTCGCCGCCCTCGCCGGTATTGGACTTGCCGCCGATGCGGTTCATCGCGATCGCCAGCACCGAATGAGCCTCGGTCGAGATCGAACCCAGCGACATCGCGCCGGTGGCGAAGCGCTTGACGATGTCCTTGGCCGGCTCGACTTCGGCGAGCGCAATGGCGTGGGCCGGGTCGAACTTGAACTCGAACAGCCCGCGCAGCGTCATGTGGCGCTTGCTCTGGTCGTTGATGATCTGCGCGTATTCCTTGTACGTGCGGTAGTTGTCCGCGCGGGTGGAATGCTGCAGCTTGGCGATGGCGTCGGGCGTCCACATATGTTCTTCGCCGCGGATGCGGAAAGCGTACTCGCCGCCCTCGTCCAGCGCGCCCTCCAACAGCGGATCGTTGCCGAAGGCCGCCTGGTGCATGCGCAGGGACTCGTCCGCCACCTCGAAGATGCCAATACCCTCGATATTGCTGGCGGTGCCCGGAAAATACTGCTCGATCAGCGGACGGTTCAACCCCACGGCTTCGAAAATCTGGGCGCCGGTGTACGACATGTAGGTCGAGATGCCCATCTTGGACATGACCTTCTGCATGCCCTTGCCGATGGCCTTGACGTAGTTGTAGATGGCCTTGTCCACCGGCACCTTGGCATCGTGCCCGTGCTCGTGGGCCAGCGCCTCCATCGCCAGGTAGGGGTGCACGGCCTCGGCGCCGTAGCCGCCCAGCAGCGCGAAATGATGCACCTCGCGGGCCGAGCCGGTTTCCACCACCAGGCCGGTGCTGGTGCGCAGGCCGGCGCGGATCAGGTGCTGGTGCACGGCCGAGGTGGCCAGCAGCGCGGGAATGGGCACGCGGCCGCTGTCGACCAGGCGGTCGGACACGATCAGGATGTTGTAGCCGCTCTTGACGGCATCCACGGCCTGGGCGCACAGCGCCGCCACCCGGGCCTGGATGCCTTCCTTGCCCCAGCCGGCCGGGTAGGTGATGTCCAGCTCGAAGCTCTTGAACTTGCCGTTCGTGACGCGCTCGATATGGCGGATCTGCGCCATGTCCGCGAAGTCCAGCACCGGCTGCGCCACTTCCAGGCGCAGCGGCGGGTTCACGTTGTTGATGTCGAGCACATTGGGCTTGGGCCCGATGAACGACACCAGCGACATCACCAGGTTTTCGCGGATGGGGTCGATGGGCGGGTTGGTGACCTGCGCGAACAGTTGCCGGAAGTAGTTGTAGAGGCTTTTGTTCTTGCCGGACAGCACGGCCAGCGGCGCGTCGTTGCCCATCGAGCCCGTGGTTTCCTCGCCCAGCGCGGCCATGGGGCGCAGGATGAACTTGTAGTCTTCCTGCGTCCAGCCGAAGGCCTGCTGCCGGTCGAGCATGGGCACCGACGAGCGGCCTTCCTCGATTTCCTCGCGGACCGGCTCGGGCAGCGTGTCGAGCTTGATGCGGATGCGCTCGATCCACTGGCGGTAGGGCTTGCTGTTGGCGAGCTGGTCCTTCAGTTCCTTGTCGTCGATGATCCGGCCCAGCTCCAGGTCGATCAGGAACATCTTGCCCGGCTGCAGGCGCCACTTCTTGACGATCTTGCTTTGCGGGACCGGCAGCACGCCCGACTCGGACGCCATGATGACCAGGTCGTCGTCGGTGACGATGTAGCGCGCCGGACGCAGGCCGTTGCGGTCCAGCGTCGCGCCGATCTGGCGGCCGTCGGTGAACGCGATGGCGGCCGGACCGTCCCAGGGCTCCATCATCGCGGCGTGGTATTCGTAGAAGGCGCGGCGCGCCTCGTCCATCTCGGCGTGCTGTTCCCAGGCCTCGGGAATCATCATCATCATCGCGTGCGAGATGGAATAGCCGGACATGACCAGCAGTTCGAGGCAGTTGTCGAACGTGGCGGTGTCGGACTGGCCTTCGTACACGATGGGATAGAGCTTCTTCAGGTCGTCGCCCAGCACCGGGGACTGCATCACGCCTTCGCGGGCGCGCAGCCAGTTGAAGTTGCCCTTGACCGTGTTGATCTCGCCGTTGTGGGCGATCAGGCGGTAGGGGTGGGCCAGCGGCCAGGCCGGGAAGGTATTGGTGGAGAAGCGCTGGTGCACCAGGGCCAGCGCCGTGACCGCGCGCGAATCGGCAAGGTCGCGGTAGTAGCGGCCGACCTGGTCGGCCAGCAGCAGGCCCTTGTAGACCACGGTGCGGCTGGAGATGGACGGCACGAAATACTCCTTGCCGTGCTTCAGGTGCATCTTCTGGATGGCGTGCGAGGCCATCTTGCGGATCACGTACAGCTTGCGCTCGAGCGCATCGGGCACCATGACGTCGCCACCGCGGCCGATGAAGAGCTGCCGGATGACCGGCTCCATGACCTTCACGTTGGGCGACATCGGCATTTCCTTGTCGATGGGCACGTCGCGCCAACCCAGCACCACCTGGCCCTCGGCGCGCACGGCGCGCTCGAGTTCGGCTTCACAGGCCAGGCGCGACCCCATTTCCTGGGGCAGGAACACCATCGCCACGCCGTATTCCCCGGGAGCGGGCAGGGTCACGCCCTGGGCAGCCATTTCCTCGCGATACAGCGCATCCGGGATCTGGATCAGGATGCCCGCGCCGTCGCCCATGAGCGCATCCGCCCCGACCGCGCCGCGATGGTCGATGTTCTCGAGGATCTTCAGGCCCTGCTGGATGATGGAATGGCTCTTCTGGCCCTTGATGTGGGCCACGAAACCCACGCCACAGGCGTCGTGCTCGTTGGACGGATCGTACAGGCCCTGTGCGTCCGGCTGGCGCGGCGCGGGAAGGCCGATGCGGGAAGCGTCGATGACGGCGGCCGGGGACGACGGGGCCGACAGGTGGTCCTGGCTGGATAGGGGCATGGTGCGCTCCGCTGGTGGATTCATGTACCGGACACGAATCCGGGGTACTGGACATCGGGATGCCGAACTTGGCGCGCGCACGGATGCCGCGCCGGGGGAATCGACAATACTGCGGCGCACCAGGGGTCGCAAGAAAAATAAAAAGGGGAGCGTCCCTAATTATTATCCAGGCCACAAATCCGGGGAATTAAATTAGGGTCGCACCACTACCGTGCATTTTCTTCCTCAGTCCGAGGGTGCTTGCGCGGCCTCCCCCGCTTGCTGGCGGCGGCCCGCCGGCTGCTGGTGCCCTCCAGCGCCTGCACGAACGCGGGACCGCCCAAGGCCCATTGGCCATACAGCGCCTGCTCGATACGCTGCGCCGTCGAAGGCGCAACGCTTTCCGCCATCCTGGCGCGGTAATTGGCCTGGCGATCGAACGGCGTATTGCCACAGGCCCAATAATCGGCGTGGTCATGCAGCATGCCGGCGGACGCGGCACCCATATGCGCCGGGGCCGAGGACCAACGCCACAACTCCACGTCGCCCGCCAGCCCCTGGCGCAGCGGAACGGTTTCGAGCCAGATCAGAGCGGGCAGCACCCAGGCGCCCGGCTCGACCAGCGTGGAGCGGAACCGGCCGGCGAAGACTCTTCCTATATGCAGCCGGGCAGCCAGGCGGCGCCCCAGAGACTGGATCACGGCCGAGATCCCCCCCGGGCCAGCGGGAGTAGCCAGTAGCAACAGCTGGTCAAAAGTAAGCGCCCACCCATGAATGGCCACGCCGTGCTGCCTGGCGTCGGCCTCCAGCCAGGCGGCGACCTGGTCCAGCATGGCGGCGCCGTCGCCTCCCGCCGACAGGGGAACCGTGAAGCGGGCCTGGGCGAGATGGGGAAGATCCGGGGCATACAGACGGGGAAGGCGGGCCATGATTACCGGGGACGCATCAATATCTCAGGTCGGAAAATGCAGGTTTCCGCGAACGATACGCCGATTTCATGGTCTATGCAGTATGAAGCCCCGATTGCCTGCCCGCTGCCGGCCTTCGATCGGGTCCCGGATTCCGACCTGGCCGGGTTCGCTTGCCGTGCTGCACCGCACAGCGATCGATTCGCTTTATCGCACCCATCAAAAACACCCATTAGCACTCTTTGTTCGAGAGTGCTAACCTTCAGACATGGAGGTAAGCCGTTTATGAAACGTTCGTCGAATCAGTCCAACGCCCTCGCATCCGCCACAAGCGGCCCCGGCGCGCTGGCCCTGGCCATCGCCAACCCTGGCGCCCTTGGTACGATCGAAGCCTATATCGGCGCCGTCAACCGCCTGCCGGTGCTGACGGCCGAGCAGGAACACGACCTGGCCCAGCGCTACCAGGACAAGCAGGACCTCAACGCCGCCCGCGAGCTGGTGCTGTCGCACCTGCGGCTGGTGGTCGCCATCGCCCGGCAGTACCTGGGCTATGGGCTGCCGCACGCCGACCTGATCCAGGAAGGCAACGTCGGCCTGATGAAGGCCGTCAAGCGCTTCGACCCCAATCGCGGCGTGCGCCTGGTGTCCTTCGCCATCCACTGGGTCAAGGCCGAGATCCACGAATACATCCTGAAGAACTGGCGCCTGGTCAAGGTGGCGACCACCAAGGCCCAGCGCAAGCTGTTCTTCAACCTGCGCAGCCTGAAACCGGACTCGCACGCGCTCACGCCGGATCAGGTCGAGGAAATCGCCGCCAGCCTGAACGTGCGGCCGCAGGACGTGACCGAGATGGAGGTGCGCCTGTATGGGCAGGACATGGCCCTGGAAGGCCGTGGCGGCGATGATGGCGAGAACGAATTCGCCCCCATCGCCTACCTGTCTGACGAAGGCCAGCAGGAACCCAGCACCATCCTGGAGGAACGCCGCCGCGACGAGTTGCACGGCAGCGGACTGCAGCAGGCCCTGGAGAGCCTGGACGACCGGTCGCGCCGCATCATCGAGGCGCGCTGGCTGAAGGACGAAGGCGGCGCCACCCTGCAGGAACTCGCGGACGAATTCGGCGTGTCCGCCGAGCGCATCCGTCAGATCGAGGCACGCGCCATGACCAAGATGCGAGGCGCGCTGGCCGAGTACGCCTGAACCTCGCAGGCACTGCCGCGCCATCGGCGCGGGCCCCCAAGGCGGATTCCGGAACGACCGGATCCGCCTTTTTTGCGGCGCTCCCGCAAGGGTCATACATCGTTACAGATTTGGCGGAAATTTACGTGGAAATACGGGTAGCGGGTGAACTTCCCCGCCTGGGCATTGACTAACCGTCAGGTGGGACACGCTTTGGGTGCAACGCCCTCGTGTCGGAATGTCGGGCTTCCCCCCGCACGACATTTCTTCCGGCGCAGTTTGCCGGTACCAGCCGATACATCCGCCTCTGCTTTTCTCCTCCCTCCCCCCCACTTGAGGCGGATATTCACGGGACACTTCGGTGTCCCGTTTTTTTTTGGGAGGAAGCCCCCCCGCTTACGCAGGCCCCCTCAAGGGGGAGAAACCGGCGGACCGGCAAAGCCAGATCCGCAGTTTCCCGGGACTAGTACCATCAGTCCACCTTCCCTATGCGGCGGACGGCGGCTTGGACGCGTTGAGCGTCGGCTTGCCAGTAGCGGGCGAATTCGGGGGCGTCCATATAGTCGATGGGGCTGCCCAGCGAAGCGAAGGTTTGCTGAAGGGCGGGTTGGGCGACGATCTTCTTCATGGCTTCGCGCAGGCGCGTCGTAACTTCACCAGGGACGCCGGCGGGGGCGAACAAGGCCGACCATTGCGTGAACTCCGCATCGTAGCCCAGCGATTTGAGGCTCGGGAGATCAGGCAACGAAGCAAGAGGGGCGCTGCCCCAGTGCGCGAGCGCGCGCATCTTGCCGGATTTCAGAAAGGTGGTCGCGTTGGCGACGCCGGCGGCCGCGGTCTGGATTTGGCCGCTCATCAGCGAGACCAGCGCCGGACTACCGCCCGAGAACGGCACATGCGTGATCTGCGCCCCGCTGGCCGCCTTGAACATTTCCATGGGCAGGTGCATCGCGCCGTAAACGCCGGACGAGCCGTAGTTCAGGGCCTGCGGATCGGCTTTGCTGGCGGCAACCAACTCGGCCACGGAGCGCCAGGGTGCATCCGCGCGGACCACCAGCAGGTTGGGATCGGCGGTGATGCGGGCAATGGGTGCGAACTGGTCCAGCTGGAATGCCGGCTTGCGCCCCAGCAAGCGGTCTGCCTCGGGCAAGCCCGAGATCCCTGACAGCGAAAGCAGCAAGGTATAGCCGTTCGGCTTGGCACGGGCGACGGAACCCATGCCGATCACCCCTCCCGCCCCACCCTTGTTCTCCACAATGAACGGTTGCTTCAACTCACGCCCCAGGGCATCGGCGATCGGACGTGCGATATTGTCGGCCAGGCCGCCGGCGGCATAGGGCACGACGATGGTCACCGGCCCCGTCGGATAGGATTCCGCGGCCGCGAACACCGGCCCCTGGACCGCAAGGCCCAGCGCGATGAAGCGAATTGCTTTGAACATTGCCACCGGATCTCCTCAGCGATGTCGGGTGCCTTGTCGGCACGGTGTATACATCCCGGCCATAACGTTGCACGAATCTGTTTCGTGCATGCGTTCCGTGGGATTTGTCCTCACCAATCACCATGGTGTGCCGAACGGATGGCCGAAACAACCTGCATTCCGGTCACAACTGCGTTGACCATTTGCCAAAAGTGAAACGGCCCGCGGGCAAGGCGGGCCGGAACGCTGGAGAAAAAACCGGAAGACCCTACAACAGCTGGCGGATATCGCTGGTCAGGGCGTCGGCGCCGGCGGTGTGGCGGGCGAACAGGCGCAGGTGGCCCTCGGGGTCGTAGATGTAGACGCCGGCGGTGTGGTCCATGGTGTAGGAACCAGGCTCCTTGCCGGGCACCTTGGCGTAGAACACCTTGAAGGACTTGGCCACGCGGGCGGTGGCGTCGGCGTCGCCGCGCAGCCCCAGGAAGCTGGGGTCGAACTGGGTCACGTAGGCGCGCAGGATCTCGGGCGTATCGCGTTCGGGGTCCACGGTCACGAATGCCACCTGGAGCCGGTCGCCGTCCTTGCCCAGGCTGTTCTTGACCTGCACGAACTCGGCCAGCGCGGTCGGGCAGACGTCGGGGCATTGCACGAAGCCGAAGAACACCACCAGGACCTTGCCTTTGAAATCCTGCAGCGTGCGCGGCTGGCCGTTGAAATCCGTCAACGACAGATCGGTGCCCAGGTCCGACCCACTGACGTCGGTGCTGTTGAACGACGGCTTCTTTTCGCAAGCCGCCAGCATCGCCGCCGCCACGGCGGCGGCGCCGGCGCGCAGGACGAAACGACGGGAAACACCAAACTCGGCCATGACTACCTCACATCCAGTGGTCGACCAGCAGCGCCGCGAAGAGCAGCGACAGATACAGGATCGAATAGCGAAACAACCGCCGCGCCAGCTCGTCGCTGTAGTGGCGGTAGAGCTTCCAGGCATAGCCCACGAACACCGCGCCCAGGACCACGGCGCTGACCAGGTAGACCAGCCCGCTCATGCGGATGACATAGGGCAGCACCGTGGTGGCGAACAGCGCCACGGAGTAGAGCAGGATGTGCAGCCGCGTGAGCTTCTGGCCGTGCGTGACGGGCAGCATGGGCAGGCCGGCGTTCTCGTAATCCTTGGTGCGGTACAGCGCCAGGGCCCAGAAATGGGGGGGCGTCCAGATGAAGATGATCAGCACCAGCAGCCACGCTTCGGCCGGGACGTTGTTGGCCACGGCGGCCCAGCCCAATGCCGGCGGCATCGCGCCGGAAAGGCCGCCGATGACGATGTTCTGCGGCGTGCGCGGCTTCAGGATGACGGTATAGATGATGGCGTAGCCGACGAAGGTCGCGAAGGTCAGCCACATGGTCAGCGGATTGACCAGGGTATAGAGCACCAGCATCCCCAGTCCGCCGACCACGCCCGACATGCCGATGATCTGCAGGGCGCCGATGTCGCCCCGGGCGGAGGGCCGGTGCGCGGTGCGGACCATGCGCGCGTCGACCTGCTCCTCGATCAGGCAATTGATCGCGAACGCGGCTGCCGCGAGCAGCCAGATGCCCACGGTCGCCGCGACGACCGTGCGCCACGGCGGCACGGCGGGCGTGGCCAGGAACATGCCGATGACTGCGCAGAAAACGGCAAGCTGGCTGACCCGAGGCTTGGTCAACACCCAATATTGCCGAAGACGCAGACTGACGGTAGACACAGTAATGCTTTCCATGAGGATTCCCGAACTTCAGTAGGCCCTCGCGCCGTTCGCCGGCGCGTGGCGGGCCCGTGCCAGCCTGACCAGCAGCGTCACGCACAGGATGGTCAGGACGGCGGCCCCGCCGTTATGCAGCACCGCGATCACTATAGGCCATTGCAGGAAAATGCTGGTCAGCCCGGTCAGCAGTTGCACCACGAGCATGGCCAGCAGCGCCCGCGACGGCCCCTGCAGGCCTTCGTAGCGGCGCAGCCTGAGCGCCAGGCCGCCCAGGTAGATCAAGACCACGAACGCGAAATTGCGGTGCGTCCAGTGGATGGCGGTGAGCGCGCTTTGCGAGATGATCTCGCCCGAAGGCAGCTCGCCCAGCCCGCGCACGATTGAATAGCCGCCGTGGAAATCCATATCCGGCACCCACTGCCCGTGGCAGGTCGGAAAATCCATGCAGGCCAAGGCCGCGTAGTTCGTGCTGACCCAGCCGCCCAGCGCCAGCTGCGTATACAGCAACACCAGGCCAACAGCCACGTATTTCCGCCAACGTCCGGCTTCTGGCACGATATCCGGCAGCACGGTCTGCCTGGCCGACAGCCAGGTCAGCAACGCTAGCAGGCTGATCCCGCCCAGCAGGTGGGCGGTGACCACGGCCGGCATCAGTTGGTGGGTGACGGTCCAGGCGCCGAAAGCCCCCTGCAGGCAGACCGCCGGCAGGATCACCGTGGCCAGCCAGGGCGACTGCGCCAGCGCCTTGCGGTGGCGCCAGGCCATGAACACGATGGCGATGATCAGGATGCCCAGCAGGGTGCCCGCGTAGCGGTGGACCATCTCTATCCAGGCCTTGGACAGTGTAACCGGTCCCTCGGGCATGGCCGTCGCGGCGGCGTGGATGTCGTGCCGCGCCCCGATGGGCGAGGCATTGCCGTAGCAGCCCGGCCAGTCGGGGCAGCCCAGACCCGAATCGGTCAGCCGCACGAACGCGCCGAACATGATCAGGTCGAAGGTCAGGAACATCGTGATCGCCACCAGCCTGGCGTAGCGGGCGCGGGTCCGGGAGGTCCCCTGCTCGGGGCGTTGCGTGTCCATGCTGCGCTACCCCTAGCCGATGCGCGAAGCGTGCAACAGCTTGCCGATGTCGTCGCGCAGGCGCAAAGGATCGGGATTCTCGGGGAAACGAAGCATCAGGTTGTTGCGCGGGTCGATCAGCCAGATGTGCTGGCTCAGCGCGGCGGGCGTGGCGTCCACGCCGGGCGGCAGCGCGAGGAAGCGGCCTACCTGCTCGGCCCGGGCCCGGACCATGTGGGTCCCTTCGTAGGCCCGGATGACCATGGTCGGCACGGGCTCGTCGTCCAGGATCAGCCAGACGCGTTCGATACGGCCCACATTCTTGCCCGTGCTGGCATGCGTCTGGCGCATGATGTAGAGCTTCTTGGCGCACTCGTCGCCGCAGTCGCCGCCATGCGCGGCCACCATGACCCATTTGCCGTTCAGGCTGCCCAGGTCGAACGGGCTGCCGTCCAGGTCCGTCAATCGTAATTGTTCGGCCGGCGGAACCGGCCGCTGCGGCTCGACCAGGTCGCCGTAGTTGGTGCCGGCGCTGCCCGGGCGCCACTCCAGGAAATAGACCAGCGCGGCCACCAGCACAGGCGCGGCGCATATCGCCAGCACCGCGTACAGGGCGAACAGCGAGCGCCGGGGCCGGACGGCGGCGCCGCTAGCGTTTCGGACGGAGGACTCGGACAAGGATGACTCCAAAAGCGATGGCGGCGATGGCCGCGAACGAAAACCACTGCAACGCATAACCGCGATGCGTGTCTATATTGGTAGGCGGGCCGGCCCAGTCGCGGACCAGTCCGTCCGGCGCATCGCCTGTCTGTTCCAGCACCGCGGGCAGCAGGGCCACGCCCGTGGCCTTGGCATAGGTGTCCAGCTCCAGGTTCTGCACCCGGGGCGGCGCCCCGGGCCAGCCGGGCAGGCTGGATGCCAGTTCGTCGCGCTTGCGGCCGCTCAGCGCCGGCAGTTCGAACAGCCGGGGCACGCGCGGGACGAGTTCGCCGCGCACCGTGACCGGGCCCGACGGCGTACGGATGGACACCGGGGCATCCGGCACCGGACGCGGCAGCCAGCCTCGCAGCACGGCCACCGCCTGCCGGCCCTCGTCGTCGAACGCCAGCGGCGTCACGACCCAGAAGCCCGGCCGGCCGTCCGCCATGCGGTTGTCCAGCAGCACCGTCCGGTCGGCCAGCCAGTGGCCGGACGCCTGGGCCGAACGCCAGGGGATCAGGTCCTCGCCCGCGCGGTCGGGCCCCAGCGGCAGCGGCGGCAGGGTGCGGCCCGCCTCGAGCGCGGCCAGCGTGGCCGCTTTCTCGTGGGCTCGCCCGAGTTGCCAGCGACCCAGCGAAACCGTGACCACCACGGCCGCGGCCAGCAGCACCAGGGCCAACGGCACCGATCCACCGCCGGCGTGCCTGCGGACGGCCCGCGGAACCGGCGCCGGCATGCCGGAGAGATCGGACGTCGCGCGTTTCATGTGGCGGAAGAAGCGCACGGCACCGCGCGGACTGCCATAATCGCGGGCTGGAGGAGAGATTCGATGCGCATCATAGTAGGCATAGCCTTCGTCGGCATTCTGTACAGCTTGGCTTCCGCCCTGGTCTACCTGATGAGGGATACCGGCAACAGCAAGCGTATGGCCCGTGCGCTGACGGCCCGTATCGGCCTGTCGGTGCTGCTGTTCCTGTTCGTCCTGTTCGCCCATTGGATGGGCTGGATCCAGAGCACCGGCCTGCGTTGACCGGTCCGCGCCAGGCGGCGCGACGTCTGGACGGCCCCGGCGGACCGCGAAGAACGGGCCCTGCCCGGGCCACCGGCAAGTCTCAGCCTGCCAGTTTGCCAGCGCGCCCCACGCCACGGAAGCGGCCAACTGTCGCAGGCCGCGCGAGGACAGATCAACGCTCCATCACGCGCCCGGCCCCCACATCGGAAAAACCGCCCCCCAAGGGCACCGCGGATCCGGCTTTGCCGGTCTGCCAGTGCCGCCCCCTTGAGGGGGAGCGGCCGACGGCCGCTTGGGGGGTGGGCTTTCCCTTCCGGTCCGCCGGTGCCGCCCCCGGGGGCGCACGTCAGCGCACAGGGGGGAGCCTTCCGTTGGGACCTTTCCTCTAGAACCAGTAGACGAACAGATACAGGCCCAGCCACACGACGTCGACGAAGTGCCAGTACCAGGCAGCGCCCTCGAAACCGAAATGGTGCGTGGCCGTGAAGTCGCCCCGGATCAGGCGGCGCAGCATCACCGCCAGCATGAGGGCGCCCATGGTGACGTGGAAACCGTGGAAACCCGTCAGCATGTAGAAGGTGGAGCCGAAGGCGCCCGAGGTGAGCTTGAGGTTCAGCTCGGTGTAGGCATGGAAGTATTCATAGGCCTGGAAACCCATGAAGGTCGCGCCCAGCAGGATGGTGACGAACAACCAGAACGCGGCTTTCGCCCGGTTGCTGGCCAGCAGCGCGTGGTGCGAGATGGTGAGCGTCACGCCCGAGGTCAGCAGCAGGGCCGTGTTGATGGTGGGGATCCAGAAGGGCCCCATCGCGGTGAAGGGCTCGATGGTCCCGGCGGGGCCGGTATTGGGCCAGGCGCCGGCGAAGTCGGGCCACAGCACCATCCGGGTGTCGAGATCGGACAGCCAGGGCGTCGTGATCGCGCGGGCATAGAACAGCGCGCCGAAGAAGGCCGCGAAGAACATGACTTCGGAGAAGATGAACCAGCTCATGCTCCAGCGGTAGGAGGCATCGACGCGCTTGCTGTAGAGGCCGCCGGTGGACTCGGCGATGGCATCGCCGAACCAGTGATAGAGCACGAACAGGAAACCGAGGACGCCGGCCAGCACGAACCAGGGGCCGACGCTCACGCTGTTGACCCACAAGGCCATGCCCAGCAGGAAGAACAGCAGCGCCAGGCTGGCCGTGGCGGGATGCATGGACGGAGCCGGCACGAAATAGTACGGCGCCTCCTTGCCCGAAACCGAGTGACTTGCACTCATCTCAACTCTCCTTCGCGAATTCCACAAAACCGCACATGATTCGGAGACGGCCTTCCTGGCCATCCTTGTTCTTCTAACCGACGACCGCCCTGATGATCAGCAGCAGCACTACCACAAACACCATCGCCATCACGACACCGGCGACGATGACATAGATCGGATTGAGCCTGGCGGCGTCGTTGCGGTAGTCCGCCCCGCGCCGCAGGCCCGTGAATGACCACAGCACCGCGCCCAGGGTCTGGAAGAAATTGAGCTTGCGGCCAGCCGCCGATTTCAGATCGTCGCTCAACTCTCGCCTCCGGGCCCGGCGCCGCCGGCGGGCCGCGCCTCGGCGGACCGTCCGCTGATTTCGAAGAACGTGTACGACAGCGTGATCGTATGCACATCCTTCGGCAGCTTGGGATCCACCACGAACACCACCGGGAACTGGCGCGTCTCGCGCGCTTTCAGGTCCTGCTGGGAAAAACAGAAGCATTCCAGCTTCTTGAAATACTGGCCGGCCACCATCGGCGCATAGCTGGGGATGGCCTGCCCCGCCATTTCACGGTCCTGCTGGTTGGCGATTTCGTAGACGATGGTCGCCAGCTCGCCCGGATTGACGTCCATGGACGACTGCACCGGACGGAACCGCCACGGACCGTGGATGTTCGCGTCGAACACGATCTTGACGGTACGGCTGGTGTCGACCTGCGTATTGCGCGCGAAGGCGGCGGCATCGGCGTCGACCTTGGTCAACACGTTGATGCCGGTCACCTCGCATATGGCGCGGTACATCGGAACCAGTGCATAGCCGAAGCCGAACATCATCGCGATGATGACGGCCAGCTTGCCCAGCATCCGACGGTTGTCGGACGCGGGCTTGGCGGGTTGCCTGGGGTCAGGATGCGTCATGCGGGCACCTGCGACACGTATCGGGTCAGCCGAGGAAGACCTTGCGCAGGATCACCGCGAGGAAAAACGCGGCGACCAGAACTGCGAGCGCAAGGCCCGTGCGCCGGTTGCGGCGGCGCTGCTCGGACGTGACCATCTACTTGACCTGGGGCGGCGTTTCGAACGAATGGTACGGCGCCGGCGAAGGAAGCGTCCATTCCAGGCCGCCGTCCTCGGCACCCCAGGGATTGGCGGGAGCGGGCTCGCCATGGCCCCGGTAGGCCTTCAGCACGACGTACAGGAACAGCAGCTGCGACAGACCGAACCAGAAGGCGCCGATGGTGGCGATCTGGTGGAAGTCGGTGAACTGGGCGGCATAGTCCGCATAGCGGCGGGGCATGCCGGCCAGGCCCAGGAAGTGCATCGGGAAGAAAGTGATGTTGAACGAGATCAGCGACGACCAGAAGTGGATCTTGCCCAGCTTTTCGTCATACATCACGCCCGTCCACTTGGGCAGCCAGTAGTAGGTGCCGCCGAACAGCGCGAACAGCGAACCAGCCACCAGCACGTAGTGGAAATGCGCCACCACGTAGTAGGTGTCCTGCACCTGGATGTCGATGGGCGCCACGGCCAGGATCAGGCCCGTGAAGCCGCCCATCGTGAACACGAAGATGAAGCCGATCGCGAACAGCATCGGCGTCTCGAAAGTCATGGAGCCGCGCCACATGGTGGCCAGCCAGTTGAAGATCTTCACGCCGGTCGGCACCGCGATCAGCATGGTCGCGTACATGAAGAACAACTGCCCGGTGACCGGCATGCCCGTCGTGAACATG